>OLKW01000136.1_pt1 | contig 41435 bp, 29 predicted proteins | sample 1604351 | NCBI WGS metagenome assembly OLKW01 (sample SAMEA104055714, study PRJEB20765) | soil metagenome | isolation source: soil
GCCGTGACAGTACATAATAACTGTATCTGTTGCAATTTTGCTGATTTGCCCTAAATAAATTGCATAAATTTTTTTTGAAGAACTTTCACCCGACATTTTCGAACTCAAGGTAAAAAGATGTATCATGCTATCTTGCATGTGGTATGATGCATCTAAAATAAAATCCTGTTCACCTGTATAGTTATCAAGTTTGTATTCTGTAATTTTTTTATTGTTAAATAAATTGGCGTCAAGTCTCAGGCAGGAAGAAAACCCAAATGCAATAACAACTAAAATTATTTTACCAAAATTATTCATTTAAAATTTCTTTGTAAAATTTATGTAAACACCAATGGCTCCTTTTCCGGCAATACCTTTATAGTCTACCACATTTGGAGTATTTGAAATAGTTGGGACTAAGTATTTCATTTCAAAATTGTAATTCCATTTTTTACGCACGTAACTATATCCAATTTGCGGATTTACTAACCAATGATTTTGCTGTGTTTCACCATACGCTTTATACTTTGACAACTCAAACCAGTTTTCTACACCTGCATACACAAAACTTTTATTTGGTTTAATATTCCAGTACATATTTAAATCTACTTGTGGCCAACACTTAAAATGACTTTCCCATTTATCAAAAGCAAGATTTAATGCGGGATTAACACTGAACCCAATTCGTAAACTATCATTGTAATATAGGTTCTGACAAACACCTATATCTGTTTGAAAAACGCCAAATAAAAGTGAAGTGGTATGCACACTTCCAAAAACCGAAGTTTTCTTTGTAAGGCCTTGCGCATACATAACAGATGTAAGCGGAACGGGAATAACTGTACCCGCAAAACCAATTAGCGGACCACCCAAACTTGCGCTTATTACTTTTTGTCCTTTATCTAAGGGACGAACTAAACGAGACGGCGTACAGGAACTGAAAAGAATAAGTAAAACAAAAAAGCAAATTGAAAAATTTTTTTTCATTTTATTTTACCGGCGAGATAATTTTTTGTTCAAAGGCATTCAGTTTTTCTTTCCATTGATCAGAAATTACAATGGTCCTTTTTTCTTTGTAATTCATGCAAACAATAACAGAAGTAGCAAATCCGGTAAAGATTTCTTCACCATTTTTTATTTTGACAAGAAGATTTTCAATTTCAAAACTTTTGTTGCCAATTTTTACAACACGCGAGTAAACTTTTATCTCATCTTCAACAAAAATAGGATGAATATAATCTACTTCGGTATGGGCTAAAATTAATCCTCTGCCTGACCAATCGTTAGATTTGCCTATAACCTCATCAAAATAGGCAAGTCTTCCTATTTCAAAATAAGTTAAAACAGTAGCGTTGTTTACATGCCCCATTCTGTCAATATCAGCAAAACGAACCTGCACAGGTGTTGAATACCTATAGTTATTTGTTTTTATGAAAGAGAAATCTTTTTTTGACATACATAATCGAGTTCGTCATTGCGAGCGAAGCGTGACAATCTCTTATTGATATGAGATTGCTTCAGTCGTTCCTCCTTCGCAATGACGTTCACTTTGAAGGTTATTCTAATAACTACGCAGTTACTTTTGCTGCCAGTTTCTTTTTAAGATTTAAATCAATAGCACTTAAAAAATCTTCGGTGTTTAAATAGTGTTCTCCTAAAGTTACTTTGTTTCCGTGCACGCAAACAGCTAAGTCTTTTGTCATTTTGCCGCTTTCAACAGTCTCAACACAAACTTGTTCTAAAGCGTGACAGAAATTAATTAACTCTTTGTTACCATCTAATTTACCACGGAACTCTAAACCACGCGTCCATGCGAAAATAGATGCAATAGGATTTGTTGATGTTGGTTTGCCCGCCTGATAATCTCTGTAGTGACGAGTTACTGTACCATGCGCAGCTTCTGCTTCCATTGTTTTTCCATCCGGAGTAATAAGAACTGAAGTCATTAAACCTAAGGAACCGAATCCTTGTGCAACTGTATCAGATTGTACATCTCCGTCGTAATTTTTACAAGCCCATACAAAATTTCCGTGCCATTTAAGTGCAGAAGCAACCATGTCATCAATTAAACGATGCTCGTAGGTAATTCCTACTGCTTCATATTTTGTTTTAAACTCTGCATTAAAAATTTCCTCAAAAATATCTTTAAAGCGCCCATCATATTTTTTAAGAATGGTATTTTTTGTAGAAAGATACAACGGCCATTTTTTGCTAAGTGCCATATTGAAACAACTGTGAGCAAATCCTTTTATAGATTCATCTGTATTATACATTGCCATTGCAACGCCATCGCCTTTATAATTATAAACTTCATGAGATACAATCGGAGAACCATCTTCCGGTGTATACGTAATAGTTAATTTACCTTTTCCTTTAGTTACAAAATCAGTTGCGCGGTACTGATCTCCAAATGCGTGACGACCAACCATGATGGGAGCAGTCCAGTTTGGAACCAACCGCGGAACGTTTTTACAAACTATCGGCTCGCGAAAAACAGTACCATCTAAAATATTACGAATGGTTCCGTTAGGCGATTTCCACATTTGTTTTAAGTTGAATTCTTTTACTCGTGCTTCATCGGGAGTGATGGTAGCGCATTTAATTCCTACGTTATATTTTTTGATGGCTTCGGCGCAATCAATAGTTACTTGGTCATTGGTAGCATCACGATGTTCAATACCTAAATCGTAATATTTAATATCTAATTCTAAATACGGGAGTATTAATTTATCCTTAATAAATTTCCAGATGATGCGTGTCATTTCATCGCCATCTAACTCTACTACGGGATTTGCTACTTTTATTTTTGCCATTTTTCTAAATTTTATGAGAGGGCAAATATAGCAGATTTTACTTAAAAAAGGTAGATACGAACTACGAATTTTTACGAATAGTACGAATGAATACATCTCAGATTCGTACCATTCGTATGGCCACTATTCGTAATTCGTATCTCCTGCAGATTTTATTATCTTTGCGATATGACAATTCATAAAGAAGGTTACCCTACCATTGGTTTAGCGCTTATTTTTTCGGTCATACTTATTGGGATTGCCTGGTATTTTTTTCCTCAATCTGATGTAGCTAAATGCACGGCCTATACTATCAGTTTATTTGTTTTGGTGATTGTATTACAGTTTTTCCGCAACCCAAGTCGTAACTGGATCAAAAACGAAAACGCGCTAATTTGTCCGGCCGACGGAAAAGTAGTGGTTATAGAAGAAACCCTAGAGACCGAATTTTTTCAGGATAAACGAATACAGGTTTCCATTTTTATGTCGCCCATAAATGTGCACATTAACCGTTATCCCCTCAGTGGAATTGTAAAATATGCGAGATACCACGCAGGTAAATACTTAGTAGCATGGCACCCGAAATCTTCCACCGAAAATGAGCGTACAACTGTTGTGGTTGAGCATAAAAACGGGAAACAATTTTTATTCCGACAAATTGCCGGGGCTTTGGCGCGCCGCATTGTTATGTACAGCAAAGAAGGTGATGTTGCCGAGCAAACAAAAGAGTTTGGTTTCATAAAATTTGGCTCACGTGTAGATATTTTTTTACCGCTTGGTACAAAAATTAATGTGAATCTTAATGAAGATGTAAAAGGCGGGATTACGCAGTTGGCGGAGATTTAAAGCCTCACCCCTGCCCCTCTCCAAAAGAGAGGGGAAATACAACACGCTACAAAATTTGAACAAATTACTAATTTAGAATACTGTTGTATTAATTCTCCCCTTGAGGGGAGATGTCGCTCTGTATTTGGCGACAGAGGGGTGTTAGTGTTGCACAACTACCTACTTAGAATAACTTTTATCTCCGTCCGAAATTTTCAAAAAATAAATTCCGTTCAGGAAATTACTTACATCGAAGGAAAATATCAATCATAGGTGAAACTCAATATAGTTGTAAATACGAGTAAAAATTTCTTCATGAGATTGAGATTGCTTCGCTACGCTCACAATGACGTTTACAAATAAGCCTTCAGCAATTTACTCCTGCTGGTATGCTTCAACCTTCTCACAGCTTTTTCTTTTATCTGTCGCACACGCTCTCGGGTAAGCTCAAAGCGCTCCCCTATTTCTTCAAGCGTTAAAGATGCTTGTCCGTTTAAACCAAAATATAAACGTATAACATCTGCTTCACGTACAGTAAGTGTATTTAATGAACGTTCTATTTCTTTACGCAACGATTCAAATATTAATGCTTTATCCGGACTAAGAGAATCTTTTTCTTCCATCACATCATACATGCTGCCACCTTCATCGTTAACACTCAAAGGAGCATCCATAGATACATGACGGCCGCTGTTTTTCATAGTTTCAAAAACATCTTCGGGCATCATATCCATCAACACACCAATTTCATCGGCAGTAGGCTCACGCTCCAATTGTTGTTCAAGCTTAGCATAGGTTTTATTAATTTTATTAATCGAACCGATTTTATTTAAAGGCAACCGCACAATACGCGCCTGTTCTGCCAATGCCTGCAAAATACTCTGGCGTATCCACCAAACGGCGTACGATATAAATTTAAAACCGCGCGTCTCATCAAAACGCTGAGCGGCTTTTATCAATCCTAAATTTCCTTCGTTAATTAAATCGGGTAAACTTAAACCCTGGTTTTGGTATTGCTTTGAAACCGATACCACAAAACGTAAATTGGCTTTTACCAATCGCTCAAGAGCACTTTCGTCACCTTGTTTTATTTTTCGGGCAAGCTCCACTTCTTCCTCGGCGGTAATTAAATCTACACGTCCAATTTCCTGTAAATACTTGTCGAGCGAGGCTGTCTCGCGATTCGTTACCTGTTTAGTAATCTTTAATTGTCTCATAGGCAGGTTCTATTTGAGGGTTAGTTAATTATCATACGTACAGCACATTAAAAGGTTACAATAAATATACTCATTTTTTTAAACAAGATACTTTCTAATGAAAATTTTTGGGGCGTTCCCCGTCAATGAGCTTTCGTAATTCTAAAAATCTCTCTTCGGCGGGGTCGGGCTTTCGCAAGTCGCAACCCCGCAAATACAGGCGAGGTGTGCTCCAACACCGTTGCTCAATCCCTAACGCAAACACAACAATAGTATTAGGTCGCTCCTATGGAGCTTGGCTGTTTATTTATTGATTAGCTATAAACAGCCGGCTCCTGTGGAGCCAAAATTATTTTACCCCATAGGGGTATGCTGTTTATAGAATTTGTTTAGCGTAAGTATTTTAGCCCCTTAGGGGCGACCTGTTTAATGAAACCAAATAACATGGGGTTTATTGTTTTTTTGTTAACGTGTAACTGTATTCGCGTTAGCGATTGTAGCGTAAAGCCCGCAGGAGCTATAGTGAAACGGAGGCGACGAGGACTTGCAGCGTAAAGCGCGACCCCGCAGATTCTTCTCTTCGCTCAGAATGACACAGCAACTTGCGGGGGAACGCCCCTACTTTGACAAGCTCAGCATGACATAAAAATACCTACTTTTGCCGCCCATGCATAAAGTAATTATAGGAACAAGAGGCAGCGAACTGGCACTGTGGCAAGCCAACTACACCAAAGAGCTCTTAGAAAAACAAGGCGTAGAGGTTGAAATAAAAATAATTTCTACAGAGGGCGACCGCTCTCAGCAATGGAACACCGCCTTTGATAAAATTGAAGGCAAAGGCTTTTTCACCAAAGAAATTGAAGAAGCACTTCTCAAAAAAGAAATAGATTTAGCCGTACACTCTCATAAAGATTTACCTACCGAAAGTCCGGAAGGGTTAATAATAGCAGGGGTTTCTAACCGGGAAGACCCAAGCGAACTTTTATTGATTAGAAAAGAAGCGGTTGACGAAAAACAAAAATTCAGTTTAAAACAAAAAGCTATTGTTGGCACTTCTTCCTCTCGCCGCAAAGCACAATTACTGGCTTTTAGAGATGATATTGAACTGAAAGAACTTCGTGGCAACGTACCAACACGCGTTAAAAAATTACTGGATGGCGAATACGATGCTATTATGTTGGCAGATGCAGGTGTTGAACGTTTACAACTTGATTTAAGTGCTTTTCATGTGGAGAAACTAAGTCCGAAAGAATTTGTTTCTGCCCCCGCTCAGGGTGTTTTGGCCTGGCAAATACGCGAGACAGATGACCGCACCGGAAGATTAATTGAAAAAATTAATAACGAAGAAATCCAGACTTTAATTAACGTTGAACGTCGTGTTTTAAATTTATTTGAAGGTGGTTGTCATATGCCCTTAGGTGCTTATTGCGAATTTGATACCAATGAAAATGATCGTCCCGTTTTTAAATTATGGGTAAGCAAAGCAGCAACCTGGGACGCGCAGCCAATACAATTATATTTTGAAACCGGCCACATTTACGATTTACCCGAGCGCGTTTTAGAAAGAGTGAATTCTATTGTTCCGCAAAAAATATTTGTCAGCAAAGATTGTAAAGAAAAAGATTATTTGCCGCGCGCTTTAAAAAGATTGGGCTTTGATGTGCATGCACAAAGTTTAATTGAATTTAAGCAGGTAAAAATGTATGTTATGCCAATCAGCGATTGGATTTTCTTTAGCAGCAAACGTGCGGTAAAATATTTTTTTCAGCAAGAACCAAAAATCGGGAAAGTAAAATTTGGTTGTATAAGCAAAGAAACAGCAATGGAACTTCGTCAGTTTGGGCACCGTGCCGATTTTATAGGACAGAATCCCGATACAAAATTTGTGGGCAAACAATTTGGTGCAATAGCAGGTAACGGCAAAGTACTTTTCCCCATTGCCAAAGAGAGTATGCAGAGTATACAATATCAGCTTAACAAAAGAGATAATGCAATTAACATTGTTGTTTACGAAACAATCATGCACCCGATAACGATTGATGCTGCCACAACTATTTTCGTATTTACTTCTCCCAGTAACGTTGATGCTTTTTTTGCAAAAAATAAATGGCAGGAGCATTACAAAGCAGTTGTTATGGGCGATGCTACCGAGGCCGCCATGATTAGAAAACGTGTAAGAAAATGCGTGAAGCCCATTTCTTTTGATGATTTGGGATTGCTACAGGCGATACTTTCGATAAGTTTATCGACTTAATAACTACGGATTACGGATTTTTTACGGATATACGAATGGTTTCTTCTTTAGAACAATTTCGTTTAGCGATTATTTATCCGTATATCCGTACGGCTGCTGTCCGTAGTAACTGTTTAATGACGAAATTATGACAAAAGCTCTCTAATAATTCTTAATTTTGCATTCTTAATTCCTAATTATGTTCAGCCACCGTCCACGTCGTAATCGCAAATCGCAAGTTGTAAGAGATCTTGTGCAGGAAAATAGGTTAACGGTTAACGATTTTATTTTTCCCCTTTTTTTAATCGACGGAAAAAATAAAAAAACAGAAGTGAAATCTATGCCCGGTATTTTTCGTTTCAGCGAAGATTTACTTTTAAAAGAAATTGAATCTTGTATGAAGTTGGGATTAAAAACTTTTGCTCTATTCCCAAATATTGAAGAAAAATTAAAAGATAAAACAGCAAGCGAAAGCTGGAATAAAAAAGGATTGTACTTACGTTCTATAAAAGAAATAAAAAAGAAATTTCCGGAAGCAACATTAATGACTGATGTTGCGATGGATCCTTACAGCAGTGATGGACATGATGGTATTGTAAAAAACGGAGAAATTTTAAACGACGAGACTTTAGAAATTTTAGCGCACATGAGTATAGCACAAGCCGAAGCAGGTGCTGATATCATTGGTCCGAGTGATATGATGGATGGTCGCATTGGCTTTATACGCGAAGCATTAGATGATGCAGGGTTTACAAATATTTCTATTATGGCATATACCGCAAAATACGCAAGCGCCTTTTATGGTCCGTTTAGGGATGCTTTAGATAGCGCACCAAAATTTGGCGATAAAAAAACGTATCAAATGAATCCCGCCAATAGCAAAGAAGCTTTACTGGAAGCAGAATTAGATTTTGCTGAAGGAGCCGATTTTTTAATGGTAAAGCCGGCACTATCTTATTTAGATGTAATAAAATTATTAAACGATAATTTTACATTACCTATTGCTGCCTATAACGTAAGCGGAGAATACGCTATGGTGAAAGCCGCGGCTTCCAAGGGCTGGATTGATGGCGATAAAACCCGCGATGAAATATTATTGAGTATTAAACGAGCAGGGGCAAAAATTATACTGAGTTATTTTGCAAAAGAATGGGCCGTGTATGACAAAAAACAGTAGTCGACGATTATTTACCTGCCATCATCTTAATTATTTAGGCGTTCCTGTATATTTTGAGTACATTTGCCGTCCTATGTCAAAAAATATCACTAACTGCTTTATTAATTTTTAAACCTAAAATCATGAAAAAACTGCTATTAACCGCCATTGTTTTTGTTGGCCTGTTAAATACAGGGCAATCGCAATCTTTAAATTTTGATGGAACTAATGATCTGGTTTCTGTCGGAAACGTATTACCCGCATCTTATACTAAGGAAGGTTGGGTATATTTAAAATCAACCGCAACAGTAAGTAATTTAATTTCAGGTGGCAGCGATGGTGACCATGCTTTGTATGCCCCTAGTGGAAAATTGTCAGCCGGACATAATGGTACTTATAATTATGTTTCTGATGCTTCTGCACTTACCTTAAACACTTGGTATCATGTTGCTTTAACTTATGATGCAGTTACCCAAACCATGAAATTATATAAAAATGGTATACTTATATCCACAGCAACCAGTGTACCAGCTTATAGCGGAGGAAACATGATTCGTTTATCGTCTTATGGTCCCGGTGGCGGTAATGGTATAAACGGAAATATGGACGAGGTTCGTGTTTGGAACGTGGTGCGCACAGCTAATGAAATCGTTGACAATATGAATTGTTCGCTTTCAGGCTCTATCGCAGGCTTAGTTATAAACTATAATTTTAATCAAGGGACTCCTGGTGGAAATAATACAGGCGTCACTACTTTGAATGACATTTCAGGAAATGGAAATAATGGTACATTAAATAATTTTGCACTCACCGGAGCAACTTCTAATTGGGATACTGATGTAACCCTGCCAACTCCTCCTGTAGCAGCAATTTCAATAAACTCAAGTGTTTCATCTGCCTGTTCAGGAAGCAGTGTTTCATTTACTGCAACCCCGACAAATGGCGGAACAACGCCTTCTTTCCAATGGAAAAAGAATAGTATTAACGCCGGATCTAACAGCAATACCTATTCTGATAATACTTTGGTAAGCTCAGATGTTATTTCTTGTATTTTAACATCAAGTATTTTATGTGCAAATACACCAACCAGTAATACTATAAGCATTAACGTAACTACTACTCCCACTATAAATATTAGTGGTACATCTGCAATCTGTTCAGGAAGCAGCACAATTTTAACTGCAAGTGGCGCTTCTACTTTTACATGGAGTTCCAATGCTGCAAGCGCAACAACTTCAACTGTGAGCGTTAGTCCCGGCATTACCGACGTATATACCGTAACAGGTGATAACGGCGGAGGTTGTGGTACAGATGTTAAAACTTATACTGTAACTGTAACTGCTACGCCAACTGTAAATATTACGGGTACAGCAGCAATCTGTTCGGGAAACAGTACTATTTTAACAGGCAGCGGCGCTACTACTTACACATGGAGTGCAAATGCAGCAAGTGCAACAACTTCTACAGTAAGTGTTAGTCCAAATACTACTGATACTTATACTTTAACAGGTGATAACGGTGGAGGTTGTGCTACAGATGTTAAAACTTATACTGTAAACGTAACTGCTACACCAACTGTAAGTATTACAGGAAATATGAATATATGTTCAGGCACAAGCACTACTTTAACAGCAAGTGGCGCTACAAATTATACTTGGAATCCAACCGGTAGTCATGCAAGCAGCATATCCGGCGCACCGACTTCTACTGTTGTTTTTACCCTTACCGGATCTGATGCTTCAGGAAATTGTTCAGCCACAACTACCGGAACTATAAACGTAACACCTTCTCCAACTGTAGGCATAACCGGTGTATCAACAATTTGCTCCGGGAACAGCACTGTGTTAACGGCTAGTGGTGCTACATCATATACATGGAGCGCTAACGCCGGAAGTGCTACAACATCTACAGTAACAGTAAATCCCGGTTCTACAGATACCTATACGGTAGCCGGTGAGGACAATGGTTGTACTGTTGTAAAAACAGTTACAGTAACTGTAAATAATTTACCTCCCGTTACTATTACCGGAACAACAACCATTTGCAATGGTGCAAGCACAACCTTAACAGGTAACGGCGCGGATACTTATGTTTGGACAAGCGGGCCAAGCACAGCAGCAAACAACATTTCTCCAACTTCAAATACAACTTATACTGTAACCGGTACAACAACAGCAACTGGTTGTTCTACTATTGCAATGCAATTGGTAACAGTAAATAATATACCTGTTGTTACAACTCCGGGTTCTGCGTCAAATCCAACAGCATGCAGTGCAACAGATGGATCGGTAACAGGTTTTGTTGTAACGGGCACTCCTACTCTACAGTATTCGTGGAATGGCGGAACAAATCAAACCTCTGCTGATATTACAAATATTGGTGCAGGTCCTTATTCTTTATTAATTACTGATGGAAATGGTTGTACTTTAAACGGTGGAACATTCACGCTATCTGATCCGGGCGCCCCTGCAGCTCCAACGTTTACAGTTTCTTCCAACTCAATTTGTGAAGGCGGTACTATTACACTTACAATAAATTCTCCTAATGGTTCTGCTATCTATTCTTGGACAGGCCCAAGTGGTTCCGTTGGAACGGGAACTGTTGTAACAATAAACAACACCACTGTAGCAAATGATAATGGTAGTTACACTGCACAAATTAGCTTAAGCGGTTGTTCAAGTTCTTCTACTCCGCAAACAATTACTGTAAATGCTTTACCGGTTGTAACTGTAAACAATTATACTATTTGCGCAGGCGGCACAGCAACTTTAACTGCTACTGGCGCAAGCACATATAGCTGGAGTACTACTGAAGCAACTGCTTCTATTAGTCCTACTCCTACAATTACTGCAAATTATACTGTTACGGGGACAGATGCTAACAATTGCTCTAACAGCAGTACAGCAACAGTAACAGTAAATAATTTACCAATCGTAACTTTTGATATGAGCCCAAATATGTATTGCTTAACCGATCCTTCTGTAACTTTAAGCGCAACTCCTGCAAGTGGAACTTTTAGCGGTACCGGTGTTAGTTCAAATCAATTTAATCCTTCAACAGCTGGCGTAGGTACTTATACTTTATCTTACACTTATACAGATGGCAATAGCTGCAGTAATAATGATACCGCTGTGGTTGATGTGCAACTTTGTGGTTCAGGCATTAATCACTTTACTAATAATACAGTAAATATCTATCCTAATCCTGCAACTGATGTATTAAACATACAGACTTCAGTTCTTTCCGAAAATTCTGTTTTAGAAATCTATAACAACTTAGGGCAAAAAGTTAGCAGTACTTTATTGAAAGATAACAGCACACAACTTAGTATCTCCGGATTGAACAGCGGAATTTACGAAGCAAGAATTATAAACAACAACGCTGTTGTTCGTCAGATTAAAATTGTAAAACAGTAAAAAATAAATTTTCTTTCTTTTTATTAGAAGCCCTGAAGTAGAAACCACATTTCTCTTCAGGGCTTCTTTCATTTTACAGCTATTTGAACCAAATCAGGTCTCATTTTTTTTATCAACCTATTTTCGTATCTTTGTCGTACAAAATATGGCGGCAGCTAAAGTTTTACTCAGCGAAAAAAATTTTGAAATAACCCTTACCCGCCTTTCCCATCAACTTATTGAAATTCACAACAGCTTCGAAAACACTGTTATTATTGGCTTACAGCCTCGCGGCATCTTTCTTTCAAGACGTTTACACGAACAACTTACTTCGCTTACAAAAAATAAAAACATACTGCACGGTGAGTTAGATATTACCTTTTATCGCGACGATTTTCGTCAAAAAGAACTCATACCAAACAAAACGAACATCCCTTTTTTAATTGAAGATAAAAACGTGGTTTTAGTAGATGATGTACTCTTTACCGGTCGCACCATACGTGCCGGACTGGATGCCCTGCTAGCTTTTGGCCGACCAAAACAGGTTGAACTATTGGTTTTGATTGACCGCCGCTTTAGCAGGCACTTGCCCATACAGCCCAACTATGTAGGAAAGACAATAGATTCGATAGAATCGCAACAAGTAAAAGTAGATTGGAAAGAATTAGACGGACGCGATAAAGTAACCATCTTAAACAATAAAGAATAAAATGAGTCACCTCAGTGTAAATCATCTTTTAGGAATAAAAAACATCAGCAAGAACGATATTGAACTCATTTTACACACAGCCAAAAATTTTAAAGAAGTACTAAATCGCCCAATTAAAAAAGTTCCAACACTGCGTGATATTACAATTGCAAATCTGTTCTTCGAAAACTCAACACGCACACGCATTTCTTTTGAACTGGCACAAAAACGTTTAAGTGCAGATACTGTAAATTTTGCTGCCTCTTCTTCCTCTGTAAAAAAAGGAGAGACATTAGTAGATACGGTAAACAACATACTTGCCATGAAGGTTGATATGGTGGTAATGCGCCACCCAAACCCCGGTGCTTGCGTGTTCTTAAGCAAGAAAATAAAAAACTGTAAAATAATTAATGCGGGAGACGGTGCACACGAACATCCAACGCAAGCGTTACTTGATGCTTTCTCAATACAAGAAAAATTAGGCTCACTGAAAGGAAAAAAGATTGTAATTGTGGGTGACATCCTCCACTCGCGCGTAGCACTTTCAAATATTTTCTGTCTGCAAAAAATGGGCGCGCACGTAAAAGTTTGCGGTCCGGCCACATTGATACCGCGCTACATTACTTCACTTGGTGTAGAAGTTGAATCTGATTTAAGAAAAGCTTTAGAATGGGCAGATGTTGCCAACATGCTGCGCATACAATTAGAGCGACAAGACATAAAATTTTTTCCAAGCCTTCGCGAGTACAGTATGCTTTACGGATTAAATCAGGAAATAGTAGACAGCCTGAAAAAAGAAATTCTAATCATGCACCCGGGCCCGATTAACAGAGGCGTAGAAATAACCAGCGAAGTAGCCGACGGCAACAACTCCATTATACTTGAGCAAGTAGAAAACGGTGTAGCAGTACGAATGGCGGTAATGTTTTTACTGGCAGGGAAGCAAGGTTAAATTCTTTTTTATTTTTTGGGCGTTTCCTACGGTCGGGCTTTCCGCTCCAAGTCCTCGCCTATTTTGTCATTCCAAGTATGCGAGGAATCTTTACTACGGCGGTGGGCTTTCCGCTACAAATGCGTTTTTCAGCATTCAACGAAACCTTAAAAAAACGAACAATATTGAGTTAATCCCTAACGCAAATACAAACTTCCAAAGAAAATTAATTCCTAAACAAAACTTTAGCTCTTATCTTCTTCTCAGGGATAAACCCCCAGTTCCGGGAATCGATAGAATTATCAAAATTATCGCCGGTAACAAAGTAGTAATTTTTTTGAACTACATAGAAAGTTGTTTCCATTTCATTTAGTAGAATTTCTTCATTTTCAAATTCTAATTTATTATTTTCAAAATCAACAATTATTCTTTTATAAATTTTAATAGAACTTGTATCTAATTTAAGCGTATCTCCCTTTTTGGGAATATATAGCGGACCAAAAAAAACTTTATTCCATTTATATTCATTTGCAAATGGAAAAATACTAGAATCAAAATCAGCCGAATCTTCTGCATTAGAAATGAGCGAAAAGAATACTTTTTGCTCTTGCAGTTCAAGAAACTTTTTTTCGGTTAAAGAAATTAAATACACACAGCTATCGTCTATTAAATATTTTTCGTTAACACCGGCTTTACTAAAGGCGGTAGAATCTGATTGGCTTTTAATTTTTGCAATATAATTGTGCAGAAAAAAATCATTTTCTTTAGGCAGTTTTCTGTTTACAATTACTTTTGAATTTCGTATTTCAACCGTATCACCCGGAATAGCCACAACTCTTTTAAAAATAAAGGATGAAACCGCATCACTGTCTTTATAGCAAAGCGGAAGGGAAATTCTTACAAGATCGTTTTTTTTGGGGGTAAAATATTTTACAACAAAAACCATTTCGCCCTGCATTAATGTATTTTTCATGGAGGGAGAGCGAACAATAACCACATCAAACACAAATGATTTAATACAAAGAAAAACGAAAAGAGTTATAAAAAAAGGTGCAGTGTACTTTGGTTGTAAAAACCTTTTAAGGTTAAGAATATTTTTCCAAACCTTACTCATGTTTACGCAGTTGATTTCTTTTTCTTTCGGTTACGAAATTTGCTGATACCCCACCATAAAGCTATAAACGCAAGGAAATGTATAAAATATGATTTTGAAATACCATCATCGGTTACGTAGGTAAAGAAACGCTCCCAACGGTATTTACCTTCTTTAGAATTTTTGGTGAGCGATGAAAGAAGTCCTTTACCCGAAATAGGATTTTTCTCCGGGTCTTTCATACTGAACCAAATGAATAATGGTTTACCAACTACGTGGTCAAACGGCACCATACCCCATGAACGTGAGTCGGCAGAGTTGTGACGATTATCTCCCATCATAAAATAATAATCCTGCTTAAATGTATATTTATCTGTAGCTACATCATTGATAAAAATTTTACCGTTTTTTATTTCCAGTTTATTTCCATCATACACACCAATTACACGATCGTATAAACAAATATTAGATGTATCAACTGTAATAGTTGCGCCCTCTTTCGGTAAAGTAAGTGGTCCGAAATTATCGTTGTTCCAAGCGTAACGTGGATTGTGTGGAAAAATACTTGGATCGTATTGTCCGGCGGGGTAAATCATTTTTTCTACTCCAATAACTCCCGGAATATTTTTTACACGTTCAACAATATTCTCAGGCATATTCAACGCATATTCAAGCGTATCACCTTTTATTCCGCGAGGGTAAGCTTCTCCAATATAAATATCTAACTTATCGAGTAAAGCTATATTAGGGGAATATCCGCCGTCAAAACTTCCGAAAACAGGTCCAATTGTTTTTACAAAATAAAAATGCTGTGCATGTTTTGGCATGACAACCTGTTTATCATTAATAATAATTTCTCCGTTACGCACTTCAAATTTATCTCCGGCAATTGCAACGCAACGTTTTACGTAGAATTCGCGCTTGTCTGCAGGACGAGCAATTATTTTTCCAACAGGTTTGCTTCCGTTAGCTTCAGGAGCAAAATCGGGGTCGTGCATATTAGCATAGCCATACGTTCTCTCTAACTGATAATAACTGCTGGTTTGTGCTCCAACGGCAACAGTATCCCCATCGGGGTAATTAAAAACAACGATGTCGTTATTCTTTGGTTTTCCTAAACCTGGCAAACGCCAATACGGAAGTTTTATCCACTCTAAATACGATTTTGTTCCTGTAGTGAAAGGCATGGTATGATGTGCAAAAGGAAATGCTAAAGGTGTTTGCGGGACTTTTGCGCCATAACTGAATTTACTTACAAAAAGAAAATCACCTACCATCAACGATTTTTCCAGAGATGAAGTAGGAATTGTAAATGCTTCTAAAAAGAAAGTACGTATAACAGAAGCTGCCACCACCGCAAAAATGAGAGGGTCGATCCAATTTTTTATGAAAGGATGTTCCTTTCCTTTCATATCTGCAATGCCGGTAAGTTTAATCTTATTATCAAAACCCAAATACGGAATATACAGAAAAGGTATTACAGAGGCAATGAATAAATCGCCGGCTTTACGTTTACCAAAATAGCGTGCTAAATTAAATGTAAGCACACCGTACATAATGATGTTAACACCCGGGACTATCATAAGTGTTACCCACCACTTTGGTTTTCCGACAAGTTTAAGCCAGATGTAAAAATTATAAAAAGGTATTAAGGCTTTCCATCCCGGTAGACCGGCTTTTACGAAACATTTATAAAGGCCAAGCCAGGATACTAAAACAAGAATTAAAAAAATAAGATTTCCGATATACATATTTGGGCGAAGGGTTATTAGTTAATAGTTATTGGTTAATTGTTGAATGGTGATTGGCTTTCTTCTTATACTTGTATTTTCTTCTACAAAGATGGTAAATAGCAACCAAACTGCAAGTAAAAACGAAGGGTTAGTCCTTTTATTTGGCATTTAATATTCTTTAACATTACCTGCTTAGGGTTTTATTTTGTTCTGAGCCAAGTTTGCGGTTAAAAACGACAAAATCAATCAATCCTTTTAAATACCCACAACCGTATGACCAGTGCAGTATGAGATAAGAAAACACAATTTTAGGAGTATCCACTTTCTCTTCTGCCTTTATAAAAGCTGAAATATTAGCTACGGTAAAATATAGCGTCAATACAAACAAATAAGTAATGGCAATATATTTATGCACGAAAGGCAAAAGTAATCCACCCATAACAAACAAAACAAAGAGTGCAGGAATAATTTGTCTGAAGGTTGTAATTGCTTTATGTTTACGGTTAACGTACACTTTCCAGTAACCGTATTGAAAATATTGCTTGTACAAATTTTTATAGCTTGCCCGAACAAAATACTTCATACTTGTTTTTACTGTAAAAAATATTTTGTAACCTTTTTTTGTTAGTCGGTAATTAAATTCGTCATCCTGGTTACGTACAAGTTCTTCATCAAACAATCCTACTTCATCAAAAATAGTTTTTCTGTAAACAGGAGTTGGAACCGTATCTGTAAAACCATCTTCTTTTAAATGCCGGAAATTACCAACGCCAACGCCAAAAGAAGAAGCCATAGCCGTAGCAATTACTTTGCTGGTTGGATTTTCGTACACATTATTTATTTTCCCTCCAACGCAAGCAATTTGCAAATTTGAGTTTAAAATTTCTATGCAATGTGAGATATAATTTTTTTCTATAATTAATCGGGAACCAACTATAACAATATAATCTCCGGTAGAATTTTTAATACCCAGATTAAATGCAAGCGGAGTTAATTTACCTGCGTTATCAATTAATTTAATGGAAGGGTTTTTTGCAATTACTTCATTGATAATTTTTCTTGAATTATCATCGCTCATTCCATCTACAACAAGTATTTCTATGTTTTCTGCGCCATAATCGTTTAATAGAACAGCCTCGATGCAAGATTTGATGTGCTTCTCTTCATTGCGGCATGGAATTATAACGGATACTTTTTTCATTTACGAATAGAATACGAATATACGAAGGTAGCTACGAATATACGAATGAATAATTGCGTTAGGGATGAAGCAACGGTGTTGGAGCACATGCCGGTATGGTTCTCGACGGAGTTTATACTGAGCTTTTGTGAAGTGCTCGAACTGACATCCTTCGGCATTGCGACTTGCGAAAGCCCGACCCTGCGTAAATGATTGTTGGAAAGAAAAAGGATTAATGCAGGGAAACGCCCAAAATAAAATTATTTACACCCCTCCCCCTTCGGGGACTCCCCTCAAGGGGAGAATTAATACAACATTACAAACTCATCATATCTTTAAGTTTAACCGATTGGCGGCGCGATATTTCAATCTGTTCGCCACCACGCAACTTAACCATTAAACCGCCATTGAACCAAGGTTCAATATTTTCTATCCAACGAAGATTAACAATGTGTTTACGGCTTGCGCGGAAAAAACTATTAGGGCTTAAACGTTGTTCAAGATTATTAAGACTGCGAAGTATAAGCGGTTTGCTGCCTTCAAAATGTACGCGCACGTAATTGCCCTCGCTTTCAAACAAACGCACGTTAGATAGTTTTACAAACCAGCAACGTTCTCCGTCTTTTAAAAAAACCTGATCTTCATCGGTAAGTACCGTACGAAATTCTTCAAGACCTAACTCTTCTTCATCTTTATTAAAAAGTTTTTTTACCGCTTCTGCCAAACGTTCCGGCTGAATGGGTTTTAGCAAATAGTCAAGTGCATTTACTTCAAAAGCGCGCAGGGCAAACTCATCATGCGCCGTAATAAAAACCAATTCGGGTACAGGAGATAATTCCTGCGCCAATTCTAATCCGTTTTTGCCAGGCATTTGTATATCCAAAAAAACTACATCGGGTTTTAGTAAAGCAATTTTTTCTTTCGCTTCGGCTGCGTTGGCGCATTCGGCAATTACTTCAATATCCTTATGCTCGGCTAAAAGACTTTTCAGTTCCTGGCGGGCAAGACGCTCATCATCAACAATTATTGCTCTCATGGGTATAAATTAAATGGAATATAAAGGTATGACTATTTGAGTTTTCACGAAAAATTTTTCGTTAAAGATGGAAAAACTCGCTTCATCGGCAAAAACATGTGCCAAGCGGTCGCGGGTATTTTTAATACCATAGCCCGATTGGGGTGTAGCCTCTGGGTTATAGTGCCCCGAATTGCTTATTTCAATCTGTAATTTTTCGTTTTTAAGTACTATAGTTTTAATGGTAATCATTCCGCCTTCTGTGAGATTAGAGATACCGTGTTTGATAGCGTTTTCTACGAGCGTTTGCAAAATCATGGGCGGCACCTGGTATCGGTTAGAGCCAGGTTCTATTTCGAAGGAATAATGCAGTCGTTCCTCGAAACGAATTTTTTCTAAATCAAGGTAATCCTTTACCAATTCCATTTCCCTATCAAAAGAAATAAGTTTATTTTTTTCGAGTGAAAGAGTTTGACGTAATATGGAAGAAATTTTAGTTACTGCTTGCTTTGCTTTTTTAGGGTCTTCATCAATAAGTGCGCGAATACTGTTTAAAGCGTTAAACATAAAGTGCGGATTAAGCTGCGATTTTAATTTATTAAGCTCAGCCTCTTTAAGTGTGGTTTGAATTTTTAAGGAACTTATTTCAGACTTACGTATGTGGAGCAAGTAATGATAGAAATAATAAAAAATACTCCATACAACAAACACAAACCAAAAATTGATAACCGAAATAGAAACATCAATTATGGAAAGTCGGTTGTAATACCCGAAAATTGAACTATTTAATGCGTATTGTAAAATAAGAAATAAAGAGGATAACAGGTATCCCGAAACAATGGCTATAAGAAGTTGGGTAAGTATTGTTTTTTGCAACCAATGCTTTCGGATAATAAGCAACCTGTATATATGCGTAAGCAAAATGGCAGAAGGAACCAGCGTAACATGATAAAGAATATTATTTGCGGTTAAGGCATTTTTACCCGGAGGAAAAAAAAAGTTAACAGCAAAAAAAGCTGTCCATCCTACAATTTGAGCAATCCAATAAATTTTTCGGCGTTGCATAATGCAAAATTATTTTAAGCCTAACCAGGCGTTGCGCGCTATTACCTGACGCTGAGATGCCTCTTTATTTACAGTAACAAGATTAGTTATAGTAACTTTTACAGGTTGTACTTTTGCGCTAAGTGTTTTGATTTTTTCTTTACCTTTTTTCTTTTTTCGAGCTACTTCAACCACCAATTTATCTCCGGTTTTTGTGCTTTGCAAAAAACCGAATAAAACATCTTTGTAATTTTCTAGCGTAACCTGTTTGCCGTTAAATAAAACAATTTCATCATTTTCTTTATAACCCATTTTTTTTCCGAAAGCATCCATTTTATCAGTTTCAAAAATAACGGCACGGTTAGTTTGCGGACTAAACCCTAAACCAAAACCGCCCAAACTTATTTCTTGCTTTTCAAATTTCTCATCAAAATTTAATCCCACCATTTCAAAAACGGTTTTAAAAGGCAGTTTTTTATTTCCTGCCACATAGTTATTTAAAAAAACTCTTATTTCGGGAAAAGTTAATTTTTCAATTTCGTCAAATAACTCTTCGTCTTTAAACGATTTATTTTTTCCGTATTTCTTAGATAAATCAGCCATTAGGTTTTGTGTACCGTAAGCACCATTGCTGTAGTACCGTAACAGAATATCAAGACACATATTTATAAGTGCTCCTTTTGCATATACGTTGTTATACTGACTGTGATACTTTGTTTCAAGCACATGGGTACTCATAAAAGTAAAGGGCATAGTATCGTTATACTGGGTTTGAGCCTCCGTCATTTTGCCCTGCATTATTTCAATAAATTTATCGATATCAATTAATCCATTTAAAACCTGCACATGATGCGCGTTGTATTCGGTCAACCCTTCATAAAGCCACAAATGGCGGCTCATTTTGGGGTTATTAAAATCAAAATTACCGATCTCCTCGCTATGAATGTTTAGTGGAGTAACGATATGAAAAAATTCGTGTGCGGCAACATCACGCATTGTTTGCCCCAGATAAGACGAATCAATTTCGGGCAATACATACATGGAAGAATAAGAATGCTCTAAGGCGCCATTAGCTCCCGATTTGGTAGGCTTATCATTTAAGTAAATAATGAATGCGTATTTATCGACAGGAAGACTGCCGCCCAAATAGGATTTTTGTGCCTGTAAAATTTCGAAAATATTTTTTGCGATATAGGCTGAAGTAATTTTTTTATTTGGCGAATAAACTGAAACTAATACACGAGCACCTCCCACTTCAACAAAAGTTGTATCGGGAAGGTTATACATAACCGGAGAATCGACCAAGCGATGGTAATCAAAAACTTCTATTACATCTGTATCAATTCCGTTTTTTATGGATGACAATCCGCTGGAAGCGTAAAACCCTTTTGGTTTTTTTACCTCGATGATAAAATTACGATCGAGTTTATTTTTAAAGTACCCAAAAAAACCATGGGTATTCATAACAAAGTTTTTACCTGCTTCTATATTTGTTCCGGCCGGTTCAAAAACAATATCGTCTTTTATTTCACCTTTTTTTAGTTCAGTATCCCAGGTATCGTTAACCGTATAGGTAATGTAATCTATACTTTGCGAGTTTGAAATTTTGTATGTGTTTTTATCAGATAGCGTAAAAGAAATTTCTTTGCCGGTTTTATCAACCACTTTAAAATCAGAAATAAATCGTCCGAAATTATAAATAGCATACGTGCCCGGAACAATAGCCGGAAACATAAATACTGCTTCCGCATCATTTATTTCAGGCGGAATAAGTTTTATTTGAAGTTTGTGGTTATCTACCTTTGTTAAATCAACAAAATATTTATAATCGTTACCGGCATACGCTGATAACAGGCAGAAGAAAGCCCAAGCAAGAAACATAAGTTTCTTCATAAATTATTTGTTAAGTAAAAATTGCTTCTCGAGCTTAAAAGCCTCGCCTGTTTTGTTAAGTGGCAGGTTAACTTTTTCTTCAGAGTCTTTAAACCCTTGTTTAGTAACTTTTACAGTATAAGTTACTCCGCCTTTTAGCGTGATAAGGTATTCACCTGTTTCGTTAGTAGTTAAAGAAGAAACTTTTTCGCCTCCCTCTGTAAAGAAAGAAATTTCAACACCCTCTACCGGATTTCCGCTTATACCGTCTCTTACTAATCCGGTTAAAATACTTAGTGCATTAGCTGCATGTTTTTTAAAATCTTTTTCAAGTATTGCGTAATCCATTAAATCAATTCGGTAAATATCATTTTCGCCAAAACCGCCCGGACGATCTGAAGAAAAATAAGCATACTGCGCGTTAGCAGAAAGCGATAATGGTCCATCACTTTTAATTGTGTTTATAGGATAGCCTAAATTTTCGGGCTTGCTCCATTTTCCATTTTCATTTATGGTACGAAAAACATCGTAATCTCCCATAGATTTTGGTCCATTAGAGCTGAAGAATAATGTTTTTCCATCAGGTGCAAGGAAAATTCCTACTTCCTGATACTGGCTGTTTACTTCAGCACCTAAGTTAACGGGCTTACCCCACTCTGTTTTAGAAACTCTTTGAATCATCCAGATATCGGCGCCACCAAAACCTTTTTCCTTACCAAAACTTGGACATTCGCTCAAAAAGAATAATGTTTTACCATCCGGCGAAATACAAGCACCGCCTTCCCAATACGTAGTACTGATTGGTTTACCAAAAGGTGTTGGTGTTTTCCATTTATTATTCATCACCTTCGAAACAAAAATATCTCCGCCTCTTGACTCTGCGTTTTTTAAATCGTTTTTATAAATAAATATTTGTTTGCCATCAGGCGAAATTCCTTTACAAGCACTATGCGTACCCTCTGCGTTAATTTGCCCAGGCACTTCATCTGCTTCTTGCCATGCTTGTTTAGTACTATCCCAAGTTGTAAAATAAACGTTTTCAAAATATTTTCCATCACCCTCGATATCAACAGGACTGTCTGTATTCTGAGGACGACGGGAATTAAAGAATAATTTTTTTCCGTCGGCAGTAATGACAGGCCCTCTATCATCCTGTTTAGAATTTACATTCTGGCCAAGGTTTTCAATTTTTACTACAACCGCGTTTGCCATCAATGTTTTGGCATTATTGCACTGGCTTACGTAAACTTCCACATTACTTTCTTTCAATTCTTTTGGAGTAGCTTTTGCTTTGAAGGCATTAAACTCTTCAATGGCTTTATCTGTTTTTCCGGTTGACTGATATATTTGCCCGAGCAGGAAAAAAGTTTGGAGATTTGGTTTAGATGTAGTTTTCGCTTTTTCGAGTAACTCCTGCGCTCTGTCTACTTCGCCTAATTTATAATTGCAATCGGCCGCATAATATAAAACTGAACCATTGCTGCCATGCTCCAATAAAATTTCGTTAAACATAGCAAGTGCCGCTTTGTATTGTCCACCGTACAATTTCTGTTTGGCTAACTCGACTTTCGCTTTATTTTTTATACTCAATTCATCATCGCCTGCATTAAATGCAAAAGCAGCAGAGGCGATAAAACTTACGCAGATTAGAAGTAAAATTTTTTTCATAAAAAAGGCTTGTTAATAGCCAATAAAGATATAAATTTTATTTAGAATAAACAGCGTGAGTAATTTCAGTAATTGACACTAATTTTTTTGTATCTGTTGGTTCTAATTCGTGTAATTCGCTGCTAAAACTTTTTGGTTACTTTTGCGGAATGAAATAGCCGGTTGTTGAAACCCGCAACAAATGAAAACAGTTCCTAAACCGGCGTATTCCATATACCTTTAAAAAATATATTCTACACATATGAAAACGGTTTTAATTACAGGAAGCACCAGTGGCATTGGCTTAGGAATAGCCAAGGAATTTGCCAAAGAAAAATACACTGTTATTTTTAATGGCTTAGAGCCTGAAGGGCCTCAAATAGCGAAGGATATAGCGAAGGAATACGGCATAAAAACCCACTATTCTCCGGCAAATATGTTGAAACCCGAAGAAATTAAAAGCATGATAGAATCTGCGATAAACACCTTTGGAGTTATAGATGTTTTGGTTAACAATGCAGGTATACAACATGTATCGGCTATAGAAGATTTTCCGGAAGAAAAATGGAATGCCATAATAGGCATAAACCTAACTTCGGCTTTTCATACCACAAAACATGTTTGGAAAAAAATGAAGGAGCAAAAATTTGGACGCATTATAAATATTGCATCTGCACATGGTTTAGTTGCCAGTGAGTTTAAAAGCGCTTATGTAGCCAGCAAGCACGGTATGGTAGGTTTTACCAAGACTATTGCCCTTGAGGGTGCTCCGTTTAATATTACGGCAAATGCTATTTGTCCGGGTTACGTAAAAACACCCTTAGTTGAAAAGCAAATTGCCGACCAAGCTAAAACGCATAATATTCCGGAAAGCGAAGTAATAAGTAAAATTATGTTGCAAAAACAGGCCGTTAAACAATTTGTGTCCGTTGAAACATTGGGCAAATTGGCACTTTTTCTGGCCTCTGATGCTGCTGCTACCATTACCGGCACGTCAATTCCGGTGGATGGTGGATGGAATGCGCAGTAAGTTTAAAGTTAGGAATTAAAAGCTTAACGTTATTATGCAATAATTTTAGTATCCGCTCGTTGCTTAATAAATCACATTTAAATGCATGTTACGTTTTTGTGCCACTCTTCATTTGTAATTGAAGCGGGAAAAAATATTGTTTTATTCGACCCTTGGTTAAAAGGCCCGGCATACCATAAACAGTGGTATTTATATCCGCAACCTGAAGATATTTCATTGGCAGAAAAGGCAGATATTATTATTTACTCGCACGGACATGAAGACCACATGCATCCCGCGAGCATGGATTTATTAAATAAAAAAGCAAAAGTGTTTTTCCCTTTTCAGTGGAGGGCGGGTATTAAAAAATATTTTAATTATAAAGGATTTACCGATTGTACCGAAGCACTGAATTTTAAAACCTACGAGATAAACGACGTAAAAATTACTTTTTTAGGTTATTCTTTGGAGAGCGTAATAGTTGTTGAATATAAGGGAGAAGTATTGGTAAATATTAACGATGCACTAAATTCCAATCATGAAAACGCAACCGAATATTTGCTAAAAAAAATAAAAGAAAAATGGGCCAAGATAGATTATTTGTATTCGGGTTGGAGCGGAGCCAGTTATTTTCCGAACAAAGTAAAATACAAAAACAAGAATGATGTAGAGGTTGGAAAAATACGGGAGCAATTTTTTGCACATAATTTCTGTAAGTTCAGTAATTATTTAAATCCTAAAACTGCTATTCCTTTTCCACCCGGATTTGTATTACTAAGTGAAGAAAACCAATGGATAAACGAAGTAAAATTTGACAGAGAAATCGTACCCGATTATTACAAAGAACACTTTTCAACCAATACAGTTATTAATTTTTTGTTCCCCTACCCCAATGATCTTATTGTGAGCCATACCCTTACGAAAAATTCGCGCATGCATGGTTTATCAAAAGAAGAAATTACTAAGGATTACAAAACAATTTATGCCAAAGAAATAATTGAAGCGCAGAAAATAGCTTATGTAGACTCAAATTATGTTACCGAATTAGAAAAAAAATTAAACTACTGGCTCAACAAAAATAAAATATTATACAGTGAAACTGTTTTAAAAGACGCTTTTTTCTCTATTGAGTTAACGGATACTTTACCAACTAAATTCATTCATGTTTGGTATGAAGGCAAAAAATTCAAAACAAAAATTTCGGAAAGCGATTTAAAAGATAAAAAAGTTTCTATCCGCACAAAAGCAATATTAATAAGTTATTCTTTATCTAAAGTATGGGGAGGCGATGCATTAACCATAGGTTACGGAGTAAATATTGAGATGTATGATGAACTTTCGCTCGAAAAAAATTTAGATATAGTTTGTGTGCGTTTAATTACCCGCTATCCTATGGCCCGAAAAGATTTTTTTAGATTTCCGGCAAGGGCTTTTAAATATTACATGAAATCGCCGTCTATTGCAACACTTTGGCTCAAACAAAAAATTACGTTAAAACCTTATGTGAATAAATTTCCGTTTAATGAGCGTGACCATTGGATAAGCTATAACAAATGCGATTTGTGTAAGGTTTGCAAAATACCCGAGGTTTTTTAGCCGTTCCCATTCGTATATTCGCATAGCTGCTATTCATAATTCTTGCCATTTTATTATTGCAATTATCACAATTTGTATTTTATGAAGCCTACTTCAAATTAGTATATTCGTACGGCTGTTATTTGTAATTCGTAGATAAATTCGACTAAATCTGTTTAATGCAGTATAAAAACTCCAATTAGTTAAAATCATTTATATACTTTTACCTGCCTTCGTTGCATCAACAAATACTACGAAAGGCAAGAGATTTGAAAAACGAGAAAACAAAAAAACATGTTGCTATTGCCCTACAGGGAGGTGGTGCCCACGGAGCCTTTACATGGGGCGTACTTGATCGGCTTTTAGAAGAAGATACTATCATTGCAGATGCTATGTGCGGAACCAGCGCGGGAGCCATTAATGCAGTTGTGTGTGCCTACGGTTTACACAAAGGCGGTCACCAAAAAGCAAAAGAACTTTTAGAACAGCTTTGGCGTAAGATTTCTCTTTCGGGAGGTTTTTTTTCTAAACCTTCTGCATTTGATAAATATTGGGGTAAAGGAGATATTTATAACTCACCTGGCTATGTGATGTTTAATGCAATGCAGCAGTTTTTATCGCCTTATCAATTCAATCCCCTTAATTATAATCCGCTGCGCGATATTTTAAAAGAACTGGTAGACTTTGATGATTTACATCATTACAAAGGCAAAAAACTTTTTGTTTGTGCCACCAATGTAAAAACCAATCGCGCTAAAATTTTTACTAACAACGAAATTACCGTCGATTCGGTACTTGCTTCTGCTTGTCTGCCCTTTATATTTCAGGCTGTGGAAGTGGAAGGTGAATTTTATTGGGACGGCGGTTATATGGGTAATCCTCCCATTTTCCCGCTGATAACAAATACTAATTTACGCGATATTGTATTGATAAAAATTAATTCAATAAATATTAATAGCGTGCCAACCAGTGCACGGGATATTGCAGATCGCATTAACGAAATAAGTTTTAACAGCAGTTTAATTAACGAAATGAAACTTATTCACTACCGCAACGAACTTATACGTAACGGTATTTTAACAACCGATGATAAAGTAAACCGCGAAATTTATATTCATACTATTTCCGGATACGATACATTGGGGCAAATGAATTATTCCAGTAAAATGAATACCTCTTGGGAATTTCTTTCTGAACTTAAAGAAATGGGTAGAAAAACGGCCGATAAATGGCTGAATAATGAATTTAATTTAGTAGGCGCGAAATCTACCTTTGATGTAGAAGAGCATTTCTTCGGAAAGTTTTAACCTATAACCGCAAAGAGAACAGCCAAGAATACGCAGAGTTCGCTAAGTAATTTTTAATACTGCTTGTTGTTCAAATCATCACTTATTCCACCAATTCAAAAAACCTTTGTGACCTTTGCGGTTAATTGGCACGAAATGTGCAATTGCCGGTTCCTTATAATTACAATAGATTATCTAAATTCGCAGCATGAATTTTTGGCTTAAGTATTTTTCAACCCTCTTATTGATTACTTCTTTTACCTGTTTAAAAGCACAGAAACCAGACAGCACAATACTTTTTTCAAGTACAAAAGCAGAAGAAATGTTTGGTATTAAACAATCTTCTCAAAAAACCGATACTATTATTGATAATACACAAAACTATTATCAAAACGGTGTGTTAGGAAATATCGGACTGCCCTCCTACTCCTTATTGGCACAGGAAAATAATTCTTCCTCCGGTTTTTTTAACTGGACAAACCTTAACAACCGAAACGATTTATTTACTGATAAACAGCCGCTTTATTTTCGACCCAGCGGAAAAATTTATACTAAGATTACCGCAGTTATGGGTCAAAAACAAGAACAGGTATTTAAAATACAGCACTCGCAAAATATAAAACGTATAAATATAAGTTTGTTGTTTAATCGCTACTCGTGTTTTGGATTTTACAATGCGCAGAAAACACTAACCGACAATTTATTGTTTTCATCGAATTTCATCACTAAAAATGGCCGATGGGGTTACAACACCTATTTTCTTTTTAATAAATTGAAATATCAGTTAAATGGGGGCATAGATACGTCTCGAATAGGGGCATTGACGAATAATTTATTTATTGACAAGTTATTATACGTAACAAAACTAACGGCATCTAAACAAAACATGAGAACATCGTCATTTGCATTTTCAACTTTTTTCAGACTTAACAAAAACGATTCCTCAAATGCTTCGCACTTTTTAATTTACGAAGGCAATTACCAAAGCAATTACTGGCTTAATTCAGATGGCCCGGCAGACTCTGCCCAGTATAAACATAATTACTATTATTCAAGCACTGGTTTAGCAAATACAGATTCTGCTTCTGTGAAAATGCTTTCAAACAGTTTTTTATACAGAATTAATTTATCGGGCAACAAATTTGTTTTTTACACAGGATATAAAAGCGAATTTAATCATTACATACAGCGCAATATCGATACGCTCTCTTTAAATCACATAGCCCGTGCCGGGTTTTGCCTGAACGTAAAAAATAATTTATTAAACACAAATATTCAATACGTAGCAAGCGGGTACAACCAAAATAATTATTTAGCCGACGCTCATTATAATTTACAGTTAGGGAAGAATTTTTATTTTGATGCAAATGCAAATGCAAGTCAGCAAATGGCGGCTTTAAGTATGCAGCGCTATTTTTCGGCGCATTTTATATGGAATACTAATTTAAAGGATGTTGTAACACAAAATGCAACTGTTTCTTTTGGAAGCACAAAATATAAATTTACCATTGGGGCTTTTGCACAACAACAGCAAAATCTTGTTTATTTTGATACACTTGCTTTACCTCAGCAATTCAAAGAAAATATTCTTATTACCCGCGTATTTGTGCAGAAAGATTTAAAGTTGTGGCATATACACTTTAATAATACAGTAAACTATCAGCAAACAGGAAGCACAAATATTATAAGGCTGCCAAATATTTTAGCTTTCTCGCAGCTTTATTATGAAGCAAAATTATTTAAAAATAATTTGTGGATGCAGGTTGGTGTGCAGGCGCGTTATGTATCATCCTACCAAGCCAATGCGTATATGCCCGCTACTAACCAATTTTATTTGCAGGATAAGAAAGATTACGGTGATTATGTTTTTGTGGATGTTTTTTTAAATGCGCAAATTGACCGTTTTCGGTTTTTTCTAATGGCGCAGCACATAAACCAAGGATTAATGGGTGGCAATTATATTCTTTGTCCGAATTACCCTATGCCCGACCGAAGTTTAAAAGCAGGGTTGGTGTGGATGTTTTTTGATTAAATTTTTGCTGTATCAGGCAACCTGAATTGAAATTACAGTAACATCATCTACCTGCTCCAAATTTCCTTTCCAATTATCAAAAGATTTTTGAAGCATTGTTTTCTGTTTTTCAAAAGATGTAAGCCTGTTTGTCATTAAAACTTCTTCCAACTGTTTGTATTTGTATTTTTTTCCCTTAGGGCCGCCAAACTGATCGGCAAAACCATCGGTAAATAAATAAAGTGAATCGTTAACTCTTAAATTGGGAAGGGTATGATTGGTAAATGGTTTTAAATCTTCAGCATAGCCTATAGGTTGCTTGTTGGCTTTTATTTCTTTTAGTACGCCATTTTCGGTATACCAAAGCGGATTAAAGGCACCTGCCCACATTATTTCTGTATTTTTTAAATTCATTCGCATCAGCGAAATATCCATTCCGTCTTTTGTAGTTCCGTGCCTGCTTAATTCTTTAACAATTTTGTCTCTCAGTTGATTTAAAATTTCTGCCGGCGTAAAAATCTCTTCTTTCGAATTAATTTCATTTAAATAAGATATACCAAGCATAGTTAAAAAAGCACCCGGTACGCCGTGCCCTGTACAATCAGCGGCCGCAACATATAAGTAATCGCTTTTTTCCAGCGCCCAATAAAAATCTCCACTAACAATGTCTTTGGGTTTAAACAGAATAAAGTGTGGAGGCAAGTGCTCACTTATGTGTTCTTCTTCGCTCAATACTGCCTGCTGAATTCGTTTTGCGTAATTAATGCTGTCGATAATATCTTTGTGTTGCTCTTCAATGATTTTATTTTTTGATTCTAATTTAAGATTGGTTTTTTGCTTTTGTGCGTTTTGTCTAAAAAGCACAATGGCTAAAAAACAAACAAACACAACTATAACCGCCGAAATTATTAAATACAGTTTTTGTTGTTTGCCTTGTATATGTTGCAGCTCTACTTTTTTGTTTAAGAGTTGATTTTCTTTTTCTTTTTTTTCTGTCTGGTATTGCTTATCCAGTTCGTTTATTTGCTTTTGGTTTTCAATATCATTTAAACTGTCTTTAAGTTCATTATACAATATTGAGAATTCATAGGCTTTTTCATAATTGCCCGCTTTTCCATAAATCCAGTTAATGCTGTTATATGCTCTAAGTAAAGCAGGTTTTTGTTCTGAGAGTTTTGCTTTTTCATATCCTTTTTCTGCAAACTCAATTGCTTCTTTAGGTTTATTAAGTTTCATATTCAGTGTGCCTGCATCCAAATAATTTTGCACTAAAGTCGCGTTGCTACTGTTAATTCCTTCTTTTATTTTTATTGACTCCAATTCATAAGCCAATGCTTTTGCATAGTTTTTTCTTCTGTCTTCCAAACTGGCCAGAGCGCCTAATGAATTGGTATAACCGATTTGTTCCTTTTTATTGGAATAATACGCCAGTGTTTTTTTTAGTAAAGGTTCGGCTTTATCTAATTTATTTAAATCAAGATAGGCTGATGCCAGATTATTGCCATCGTTTATATAATCTAACGAACTCGTGTCGGGACTTATTCTTAAGCAATTTTCATAATAATAGGCCGCTTTTTCTTTATTTTGCTGAGAATAAAAATTGTTTCCCAAATCAGAATAACCTAAGGCAATCCACTTTAAGTTTCCTGTCTTTTCCCAGCTTGCCTGAGCTTTTAAGAACCAAACCGTGGCCTTTTTATAATCTCCTGTGTACATGCACACGCAACCTCTGTAGCGATACACATGCCCCATACCTTTTTGATAATTTATTTTTTCACTTGCGGCTCCGGTCTCTTTCAGAATAGAATCAACCTTATCGTATTTTTCCAAAAAGATATATTGAAAAGCAATTCTGTTTTTACAATCAATAGCGCGCAACGGGTTTTTTTTTGAAAAACCTTCGACTGCTTTTTGATAATACGAAACAGCCTCTGTATAATTTCCTATACGTTGCATATGGACACCCATATCAGTTAAGAGCCAATATTTTTGCGTATCAACTTTAGCCTGACTGTATAAAATCTGCAGGCTGTCTAATTGTTTATCCTGTTGAGAGAATGCAATGCTTGAACTAAAAGTTAAAATCAAAAAATAACGATAAAGCCATCGCATAAATTTGTTTTTTTAAAAATAGTATTTATATTTGAAATATAAACCAACTTAAAACTAAAATTTATGGCGACTACGACAGCAAGCGGATTGGCAACAGGAACAGTTTATTCCATAACACCTGTTCCGGCAGGACAACAAGCTACAACCGGACAGGTTCAGCAAGACGAGACAGGTGATATTTTTAATTTTAGCGACCCTGGTTTTCCAACTTCAGGATTAACTCTTAACAGTTCTTGTTCTTTTACTTTGACTCCAAGTCCTAAAGACGACACCGTTTTTATTGCATCGGGTTTAGGCCCTGCACCTGTGCCAAGACTGCAAGATATCACTGCCTCTGTAACACAAGATATCACTGCTCAGCTTGGAGATGTAATTACGATAAAAAATTCTGCAGTACTTACCGGAACAGTAACTATTAACGGAGGTAAAGTTGTTGTTGACCAAAATGCTACTATAAGCGGGGCTATAAATGTAAACTCAAATGGTATTGTGGTTGCAAAAGGTGGCGGAACCATAAGTGGAGGGATAGCCATTAGTACCGGTGGGAATATGAAAGTGGTAAACCAGGGGAATGTTACAGGTAGTATTGTCGCGAATGGCGCGGGTGTCATTATTGTAGGAAATAAAAACGGCCCGGGTTTCATTACCGGAAATATAGATGTTAGCGGAGGCCTTAGAGCTATGCGTGTTTCAGTTGCTTCTACCATTACACATAAATGCCCATAAACCTGAGTATTTTCAATTATTTTTTAAAGCCCCGTTCCAAAAGATCGGGGCTTTCATTTTTAGCTCATTCCATTGAATTCTTTTTTCACCTTGGTGTTTTGATTTTTGAACAATTGTTAGTATATTTTTATATAAATTTTCCCATAGACCAACCCGCTAACTAGCAAGACGGTTATATGCTTTTCATAGCCGGATATACTTATTTAAGGCCCAGATATATTTAAATGGTATTTATTTAAAAGAATTTACATCTTTTCCTAAAAATAATTTGCTTAATTCTTGGATTTCAGTTAACTTGGTATTAAATATATCAGTCATGCGTTATGTGTTTTTTATAGCAATTTTATTTTGTGTTGGAAGTATGAAAGCACAAAGTAATCATATAAGAGCTGTTAAGCCTATTATTACAGATGAAATGAGGTATGACACAACCGGCAAATACAGAGTAGGTATTCCTCCAAGAAAAAGAGAAAACACAAATAACAACAACGGTAATACAACTAATACCGGTTTGACAAAAACCGATAGTGTACGCATAAAAGAAAAAAATAATATCTCTGACGAAAAAAAAGCTGCTGAGCCAAAATAAATGAAAAGATATTTATACATACTAAGTTTCTTCTTTGCTTTGCTGTTTGCCTTTGCCGAAAAAGGAATGGCACAAGCTTGCAGTGCCACCTGGAATTTGAAAGCAAGTAATGCTGCCACAATTGTTGGTTCTATAACCGGCTCAACCGAAGCTACTGGCGCACCCACTTTTGGTGCCGGAGTACTTAGTCAGACGACACTTGATGCTACTTATGGCATTTGGGGAAACAACTGGACAACTTCGAATGTTACACCTGTTCCGGCAACAAATACACAATACATTCAATTTTCTGTTGCACCAACGGGCGTGTGTGCTTTAAATCTTACTTCCATTAATTTTAATTTTTTTAATAACGGAGCAGTATTTCCGGATTATTTAGCAGTTTATTGGTCAACCAGCGCAACCTTTGCCACAAGCAATCTTATCATTGCGCCTTTTTCTTTTGGTACTTCCGGACTAAATAATTACACAAATAATGCCATAGCCGCATCTTGCACTTCAGGGCAGACCATCTATTTTAGAGTTTATTTTTATTATTCCAGTAGCACAGCCACAGACTACGGAATAACAAGCATGGTACTTTCCGGTACTACAAGTTCTTGCTGTGTGGCAACTACAGTGTTTTCTGAAGCTTTTGATGGTGCATGGACTGCTCCGGCTCCAACCTATGGAACCGCTTGGACAAGTGACCAAGCAGCAGGTAGTACGAGCGCATGGCACAGAAATGATTATACCGCAATTTGGCTAGCGGGTGGTACCGGTACTCCAAGCGCAACCGGAGCAAGCGCAACAACTTATTTTGCAAGATTCCATTCTTATGATATTACAAGTGGATTAACAGCCTATTTATCTACAGCTAATGTTGATCTTTCTACATATACTACCGGTTCTTTGACATTTTATTACATCAATCCATCGGGTACCGATGTGATGAATGTATATTTTTCTAATAATGGGGGAGCTACTTGGAGTGCCACTATGGGAACTTATGGTGTTCAAGCCGCATGGACTCAGAAAACAATTGCTATTCCTGTAGCCTATCAGGTCACAAATTTTAGAATAAAATTTACAGCTACTTCAGATTATGGAAATGATGATATTGGATTAGATCAGGTTTTAGTTACAGGTTGTTCCGCCTGTGTCCCACCTGTTGTTGCGGCAATAGGCGGAGGCGCGGCTACAGTATGCGCAGGCAGCTCAACACCTGCTTTTACTGATGCTACTGCTGCCGGCGTATGGTCTATCACAAACGGAACAGGTTCGGCAACAATCACAGCAGGAGGAGTTGCAAGTGGTGTTACAGCCGGAGGAGTAACAGTTAATTATGCAGTAACAAGCGGCGGATGTACTACCACTGTAACTTATGCGCTTACCGTAAATCCTTTACCGGTTGTTGCGGCAATAGGCGGAGGCGCGGCTACCGTATGCGTAGGCAGCACAATAGCAGCCTTTACCGATGCAACAGCAGGAGGTACATGGTCTATCACAAACGGAACGGGCTCAGCAACTATCACAGCAGGAGGAATTGCAACAGGTGTTACAGCCGGATCAGTAACGGTTAATTATGCTGTGGCAAATGGCTGCGGCACTACTACTGTAACTTACGCGCTTACTGTTAATGCTTGCCCCATAATAATGAGTAACGCAGGTTTCACAATAGCTTCTTGCCCTTTTACTGCCAGTTTTTATGATAGCGGCAACAGCGGTGGCAATTATGTAAATAATGAAAACTACACAAAAACTATTACGGCTCCTGCCGGAAGTTGTTTAACTGTTACTTTTACCAGTTTTACTGTAGAAGCAACTTATGACTTTTTGAAAATATATGACGGACCAACAACAGGAAGTACGTTAATAGGATCATATACCGGAGGTGCTTCGCCCGGAACAATTAACTCCAGTACGGGTAGTTTAACTTTTAAGTTTACATCTGATGCGAGTACTGTTTCTTCTGGTTGGGCAGCTACCGTAACTTGTGCTGTATGTCCTGTTGGTTCAATAATAATGAGCAACGCACCGTACACAATAGCCTCTTGCCCCTTTTCAGCCAGTTTTTATGATAGCGGTGGAAGTGGTGCAAATTATGCAGATAACGAAAGCTTTACAAAAACCATTAATGCCCCTGCCGGAAGCTGTTTAAGTGTAGCATTTACAAGTTTTAGCACAGAAGCCACTTACGACTTTTTATACATATACGATGGCCCAACTACAGGAAGTACTTTAATAGGAACCTATAACGGAGGTACTTCTCCGGGAACAGTTCTTTCAAGTACGGGTAGTTTAACTTTTAAGTTTACATCTGATGTGAGCACTAATAAGTCCGGTTGGTCAGCTACCGTAACTTGTGCTGTATGTCCCGTTGGTGCTATAATAGAAAATAACACAGCTTACAATATTGCTTCCTGTCCTTTTTCAGCAAATTTTTATGATAGCGGCAACAGCGGAGCTAATTATTCAAATAACGAAACATTTACCAAAACTATTACTGCTCCCGCCGGAAGTTGTTTAACTGTAGCCTTTACAAGTTTTAGAACAGAAAGCGGTTATGACTATTTATACATCTATGATGGTCCTACTACCGCAAGTACTTTAATAGGAACATATAGTGGAGTTACCTCTCCCGGGACAGTAACCGGATCCGGTGTTTCATTAACTTTTAAATTTATTTCTGACGGAAGTAATGTTTTTAGCGGTTGGGCAGCTACTGTTTCTTGTGGAGCAGCATGTGCCGGAACGCCCGCCGGTGGTGCAGCTGCAGCCAGCATCACTTCGTTTGTTTGTGGGGGTGGTAAGTCAACTTTAAGTTTAGGTGGCGGTGCAGCCAGTGGCTGCGGTATAAGTTATCAATGGCAATCATCACCCAATAATGCTACCTGGACCAATATTGCGGGCGCAACTTCTTCCACGTATACTGCAACTGTTAGCTCTACAACTTATTACAGATGTGTACTTACTTGTTCTGTTGGGGGAGCCTCCGGAGCTTCCGGTAGTGTTTTAGTTACCGTGTCCGGTAGTGCTGCCAATGATGATTTTGTCAATGCAACTAATATACCAATTGGCACTACTCTTGTTGGACAAAGTACTAATTGTACCAGTTTACAATCAAACGAAAGTGTGGCCTGTAATGTAAGTTATCCGGCCTATGGAATAGAGCAGTATGTGGTTGATCAATCTGTTTGGTTCAAATTTACTGCCACCTCAACGCATAGTTATGTACAAATAAATATGACTGCAGGATGCTTTGATTCATTTGGAGCAACTGTATGGAACTCTGATACCGGTTATCAGGTAAATAATGCCAGTGCCGATTATTGTGGGATGATAAGCTGTCAGGCTATGGATAATAATACGGCCGCTTCCAATCCTTTCTTATTTGATTTATGCCATCTTACAGTGGGTAAGAAATACGCCATACAAGTTGTAAACAGTAAATCAGGCTGCGGAACAGATGCTACCTTTAATATTTTGGTTACTAATGCAAACCCCGGCGGTACTATAACCAACCCTTGTCAACCTGCGGGGCAAGCTGCAAACTATTTAAGTGTACCACTTGGTGGCAGCGCCCCAATAGCCGAATGTTATCTTAATGCCTGCAGTACTGCACCCGGATGCCCCGCCTGTGCTACTTACACATTAAACGGAGCTGCCGGATTAAATCAGGAAAATATTGTATGGAACTCTTATTATAGTTTTACAACAGGAGCAGGTTGTTCTAATGATTTGGAGTTTCAGCAATGTGTTCTTGCCTCACTTCCCAACTGTAAAAATGGTAATGTTGATTGGTTGTCGTTTCAGCTTTATGATGCCACCGGCACAAATTGTATAACATCAGGCGATTTAGGTACACCCGCTAATATAGATGCTTACGGCTATTTAGGAATACCGGGTGTAGGTTGCACCACATCCTACATTTTGCAATATACAAGCGAGCAGATTAACTGTACCTATTATCAATATACACCTTTTACAGATAATTATGGTTCGAGTGTATGTGTATTGCCTATCTCTCTTATGCGATTCACTGCAGCCGAAAACGAGCAAGGAACTGTTGATTTAAATTGGGCAACTGCCAGCGAAACAAACGATAATTATTTTATTCTTGAGCGTAGTACAGATGCCCAAAATTTTACCAAAATAGGCAAAGTAAAAGGTGCCGGTAACAGCACACATTTAATTGAATATACATTTACTGATACTGCGGTCATGGTAGAAAACGTGCTTTATTATCGCTTAACCGAAACCGATTTTAATGGTACTACAAATACCTTTAATATTGTTGAGGTTAATAAAACCAGAAACTTTTCGGTAAGTGTTTATCCTAACCCAAGTAATGGCGATTTTAATTTAGATTTTTCTTCTCTGGCAGGAAAATTTATTCAGGTTGATTTAATAGATGCAACCGGTACTATGATTAATTCTAAATTATACATGGGCTCTGGTGGTATGCAACATCAAAAAATTGAACCTCCCCAATCGGGTATCTATTTCTTGGATATTAAAATAAACGGACAAGTAGTCCACAAGAAAATAGTTAAATTGTAATTTCTATTCAAGAATTTTCCTGCACTTATTTTTAACGAAGAAAAATATTTTTCAAGCAATCTTTTATTTTACTAAAACTAAAAACGGTGTGTTAGGTTATCTTTAAAAAAATTTCTTCTTTGATGAGCGAGTTACTAAACCAATTTAGAAAGTGGTTGCTTATAAAATTTCATCTTTTTACCGAAAAGATTGCGATTCAAACTGTTTTTTTATTTACATTTACTCATAATCTTTTAAATAATGAGGCAGGGTTATTTATTCATATTTTTTTTATCCTGCTTCTCCTCTTTTGCGCAGCTTGTTTTAAATGATGGTGTAATTATTAATGTAGCTGCCGGTACGTCTAATGCTGCATCAACAACTATTGTTTTAAACAATCCGCCTGCTTCTGCTACCGCACTGCCTATTGCACAAAAGGGTACAACCACATCGCAAGGCATTATGTTAGAAAGCGAATGGAATAGAGTACAATACAATCTTAGTAATCTTACTTACTCCATAACCGTTCCGTATATATCAAATGCAACAGGCAGTTTTGTTCCTTTTCCGTTAACGGTTAAATCTATTACTGCAGGCACAAACACCGGAGGTAAAACGGGTGCCATTCGTTTTTCTTCCACAAAAACTGCAGGTGCTATGGGAGCAGGTTGGGATAATAGTGCTTACATGCCTTCGCAGGTTACCAATGTTTGCGGTGCTGCTTGTCCGGGTAATAATTCTGCCAATGTTATTGATAGGTTTTGGGTTATCGATCCTGTTTATTATAGCACACGTCCTGCTGTTACTTTAGATTTTACTTATCTAATGGGTGAAGCTTGTCCCAATGTCAGTAACATAGCCCTTTTATATTCTACTCTTCAACCACAACGCTTTGATACCCTAAACCCCGGAACTCCTATATGGGGATGGAATGGTTTTCCTACCAGTGCCGCAGAGTTTGGTACTAATACTCCTGTGGGTGCTTGTCCTGCCGGTAACAACATAGGCACAGTAACCGGCGTTCAGGTAAGTGCCGCTCAATTTTTTCCGGATTGGACTTTAGCCAATTATTTAATTCCGCTGCCGGTTCAACTAATTAATTACACCGGCTCTTGCGAAAACAAAAGTGTTACGCTTAAGTGGACAAGTGTAAACGAAACAAACAGTGCTTTTTATACCATTGAAAAAAGTTTTGATGGAATTAATTATTCTAATCTGACTACTGTAACAGCAGCCGGAAACAGCAGCCAAAATATCACCTACACATACATAGATGTTTCTCCGGGAGATAACAATTTAAACTATTATCGTTTATCTGAAACAGATAAAAACGGAAGTAAAAAAGTTTATCAAACTATTCCGGTTACAACTTGCAACGCTTCTTCCAATGAAAACGGAACAATTTATTCCTATCAAAATGATGTAACTATTAGTTTGTTTTCCTTAAGCAACCAAAACATAACAGTTACTGCTTATGATGTAACCGGACGATTAATTTATCAAAACCAGCTTTTTGCTTCTGAAGGAAATAACGTTATAAAACTAAATCCCGAATTGGCTCAAGGAATTTATTTATTTGAATTAAAAACTGAAAAAATAACGCTAGTAAAAAGAATTTTAATTGAACATTAAAAATAGTAACATGAAAACAAGAATATTAATTAGTCTGCTATTTTTTTGTCTCGTTTGGCAAATAGATTTAGCACAAAACGTAGGTGTTAATGCAACCGGCACAACACCTAACACCTCTGCAATACTCGATTTAAATACCGGTAATACTTTTACAAACCCCAATGGAAAAGGGCTCATAGTGCCTAATGTATTACTTACAGCTACCAATGCTGCTAACCCGGTTTCAGCTCCTGCAACAAGTTTACTTGTATACAACACTACAGCAGCAGGCGCAGGCGCTACAGCAGTATTTCCCGGATACTATTATTGGGATGGTGCAAAGTGGGTTGCTTTAGGTGGGGGTGGCGGAAAAGACTGGGCTCTTTTAGGTAATGCAGGTACTACAGCCGGAACAAATTTCTTAGGTACTACAGATGCCGTTGACATGGTTTTTAAAACCAATAATACAGAATGGATGCGAATCTTATCTACCGGAAACGTAGGTATAGGCACCTCGACACCCGGCGCGAAAATCGGTTTTCCGGATTTAACTGTATCAACTCTTACAGATGGTATAACGTGGTATAATCCGTCTCCTTTAGATTATGGTATTTACAAAACGGCCGGCACTTGGGTTGGTCCAAATTATCAGCAAATAAAACATTCTTGGCAAACAGGAATTATTATTGACGGTGGAAGCGCTTACGGATTAAGCGGAACACTTTTACAACCTACCGCCGGAAACGTAGGTGTTGGACAAGCAATGAAAGCAGCCTACAATTTAGAAGTAAACGGAACTTTTGGTTATGGCGAAGGAACAGCCGGCTCCTATCGATCAAGAACAGAATATAAAGATGATGCCGGGCTAATGGGAACTCAATCCGGGTTTTTTCAAACTTCAGCTCCTTCACCCGGCGCAGACTGGCACATGGCTCCGGCAGCAGCAGCAACAGCAGGATTAGACGCTAGTGGAAATGCAACAAGTTGGTGGCATCTTATGGATTGCCGTCACAGCAACAATGGCAACAATTTTGCATTACAAATTGCAGGAAGTTTTTGGGATCAGGATTTGTATTATAGAAAAACAAATAATAATGGCGCTCAATCCTGGACGCAATTAGCTACTTCAGCCTACTATGGTAATAATATTCAAAGTGTAAAATTAGGAGGCACAATCAATACTCAAAGCGCAGCTTATGTTGATATGCCGGGTATGAGTATAACCTTTACTCCTAAACATAGTACAGTTTATGTACTTGTTTCAGCTGTTTCAAGATTTACTACCACTACAGCAGGAACTTCAGCTGCCCTTGGCCAAGCTGTTTATAGTATGCGTGTATGGAACAATAATACTGGTGCTGAAGTTGCAAGAACAGCCGCAATTTTAGCAGATTATAACTCGGGAACGAACAGTACCGTTACATCAGGTTGTGTAGCTATAAGCTGTATTGCCGTTGCGGTTACCGCAGGAGTTTCAACAACCTTAAAACTTCAATGGTTCAATACAGTATTTCTTGGAGCAGGCTACCTAACAATTGCCCCGGGTCTTGCTAATACCGGAGACCATTGTGTACTTACAATTATCGATTAGTAATTAAAAATATAGTAATATGAAAAAAATACTTTTTACAACAACAATCTTTTTGAATATATTGTTTATTAACGTTTCGTATGCTCAGGAAACCAACGATGCAGCTAATTTTACTACAGGTGAAATTATTTGCTCTAGTAACCTGCAATCAATCGGAAATTCACTTAGAAAAAGTCAACTGCCATACGACGAATTAATTGTGGGTGTTTTTCAAAAATCGGATATTGCAGACCCGCATTTTGCAAAAAACCCAGTCATTCATGAAGGCATATGTTCCATAAAATATAACTCAGAAAACGGTACAATAAAAAAAGGAGATCCATTAGCAAGTTCATCAGAAGCCGGTGTTGCAATGAAAGCAATTAAATCAGGAATGATAATAGGAATTGCACTGGAAGATGCCACAGCATCTAACGGGTTGGTTAAAATGCGTATTTTAATTCAATACATAAAGCAATAACACTTTTTATAAAATCAGGAATTATATTAATCTTTATGATAAGGCACTCTGTTTTGCAGAGATCTTCCTAAAGTAATTTCATCCGTATATTCTAACTCATCTCCAACAGGCACGCCGCGTGCAAGTGTTGAAATTTCAATTTTTAAAGGCTGCAATTTTCTGGCAAGATAAAATGAGGTTGTATCTCCTTCGGTAGTTGCACTTAAGGCTAATATAATTTCATCTATGCCGTCTGTCGCCCGCTTCATCAAGGCGTCTATAAACAAATCAGAAGGGCCAATGCCTTCTATCGGAGAAATTAATCCTCCCAACACATGATACACTCCTTTATACAAACCTGTGTTTTCTATTGCCATTACATCGCGCACATCCTGCACTACACAAATCATTTTTTTGTTGCGCACTGTGTTAGCACAAATACCGCATATCTCTGCATCAGAAATATTATAACACGCCGAACAAAATTTAATGTGCTCGCGCATACTTAAAACTGATTGCGCCAAATTAGTTGCAGTAGCATGCTCACTCCGCAATAAATGTAAAACATAACGCAAGGCTGTTTTACGCCCCACGCCGGGCAGACGCGCAAATTCGTTAACAGCGCTTTCCAATAATTTTGAAGGTAATTCCACGGAGCAAAAGTAAACAACACCTGCAAATAGGAGGTTAAATTTTATTCACAATGCTATTGCGAAATGTCACTTCGAGTAGTCCCACTTTTTCTGTGGGACGTATCGAGAAGTGATTAAACGTCAAGATTTCTTCTTCCAGTTCTTTTTCTTTGATAGTTCAGGTAGAATTTCGAACCGACCGGCTATTAATGCTTCCTTTTTTGCAACCGACCATTTTTTTATTTTCTTCTCGAAAGCAATTGCTTCAATAACATCAGTAAACATTACTTTATATACCAATTCAACAGGGCGTCTTTTAAAAGTATATGATTTCTTATTCAAACCTGATTGATGTTCGGCAATTCTTCTTCTTAAATTATTTGTAATCCCTGTATAATAGGTTCCATCAAGGCATAATAGTACGTATACATAAAACATTATACAAATATAAATCAGTTCTCGATACACTTCGCTACTCGAACTGACATCTTTCTGAAAAAAGCTCGCGTCACTTCGAGTAGCCACGCTTTTTCTGCGGGGCGTATCGAGAAGTG
>OLKW01000274.1_pt1 | contig 41252 bp, 31 predicted proteins | sample 1604351 | NCBI WGS metagenome assembly OLKW01 (sample SAMEA104055714, study PRJEB20765) | soil metagenome | isolation source: soil
ATTATCTGCGCCTTGTTCACGAAACGGGGTACCCGCCGGAAAGGGAGCGTTTAAAAGCAAGCTGTCTGAACCCAAAGGGTGAGTTCTTGCTTTTTAGCGTACGTCACCGTAGCGGGTCGATAAGAGAACGAAGCGCGATTTTTTGCACACTTTTTTATAAAAAAAGTTGTGAGAGAAAAACCACTACCTATCTTTACCTTGGTGTTCAAAAAAGGTTCGACCAAGATGAAGTAATGTCCGCTGAATGGGGCTTAGTTTAAGATAACTAAGTCCCTTTTTTATTACAGCTAAATTAATACGTCTTTTTTAATAAATTATAGTTGGTTACTTGCAAGAAACGTGTCAATACTGAAACGGCAAACAAAAAACTGATATGAAAAGAATATTCATATTACTCTTTATACTTTATCCATTCGTAAACGGATATTGTCAAACAATTAAAGATGAATATAATGCATGTGCCATCGAAAAAATAAACTTTCACGACTATAAAGGAGCTATAGAAGACTTTACTAAGATAATAGAAATTAATCCAAAAGATTCATCCGCTTATTTTGACAGAGGTCTTATAAAATTTGATTTGAAAGATTATTTAGGAGCCGCTGAAGATTTTAGTAAAGCTGTCAATATTGATTCTACCAATGTAGATAACTTTTTTTTAAGAGGGCTTGCTAAGGATAAATTGAAGGAATATAAAGGGGCTATTGCAGACTTTGATAAGACGATAAAAATGGAAGATGGGAATGCAGATGCTTATTATTTCAGGGGATTTGCAAAAACTGCACTAAAAGACTTTAACGGTGCCATCTACGATTATAACATAGCAATAAAATTAAATTCCGATCATATTGCAGAAGCCTATGGTAACAGAGGGTGGGCAAAAGTTGAACTACATGATTTCAATGGAGCTATTGCAGACTACGACAAAGCAATTTCATTAGACCCAACTAATCCGGAATATTATTTACAAAGAGGAGAATTAAAAATACAGTTAGGGCAAAAAAATAGCGGATGTTTAGACATAAGTAAATACAAAGAATTAGGTGGAAAGTATCAAAGAAAATCAAAGAAAATGCCTTGTAATTAATCTGCCCTACTATATCCACCAGAAAAAGTACGAAAGAGTCCGCTCATCACATTTAGTGGCAGCTTTATGTAAAAACTCAGAATTTCTTCAGAAATCACACTTATATTTGTTTTAAATAGTGCTTAAACTATAAACACATGAAAAAAATTTTACTTAAAATTGTAAGTACAATCTTTGCCCTTTGCTTTACAGCATCTTTTTTTGCTCAAACAGCCGGTATCTTAACGTTCACCTATACCCCAGTATCTAAAACATCATGTTACTCAGGGTCCGGTACAACATGCAGATGGGTATTAGCTGCATGGATTGAAAATAATGCAGGCACATTTGTAAAAACAAACCTTAAATATTGTTGCAATGGATCTACCAGCGATCATTTGCCCACATGGTCAGTAAATGCCGGAGGCACTTCTTCCAACTGTAGCGCTGCAAATACAACCGGTGCAACTACAGGAGCTACTTTAACGGGATTTGCAACAAAATCATTTTCATGGAATGGTACAAATAAAAGTAGTGTACTTGTTCCCGATGGGGTTTATAAAGTAATGCTTCAGGAAACATGGTCGCACGGAACCAGTACGGCTGTTACTACTTATACCTTTACAAAGGGTCCGTCTACAGTTCATCTAACGCCTGCTAATACTACTAATATGACCAGTGTTACTTTAAATTGGGCTCCTTCAGGCGTAGGTATTGAACAAACTGTTTCAGGAAATATGGAAATTACTGTTTACCCTAATCCAAACAATAGCGGTATAGTAAATGTTGATTTTGAAAAGGCAGAAAATATTAAAGTTATAAATACATTGGGCGTTATTGTTTTTGATGAAAAAGTAGATCATACAGTAGGAACAAAAACTATTGACCTTTCAGGTTTTGATAACGGAATTTATTTTATTTGTGTTTCAGATGGTGATAAATTCTCAAAACACAAAGTGATTTTAAATAAGTAATTATTTTTAGTATAAATTAAAAAGCACTCTTAACGGGTGCTTTTTTTTGCTATTCCTTGTCATCAGTTATAATTGATGTAAGCCCGGGGCTTTCAAATACCCGGTAATTTCCTTTATCATCCGAATAAATTAAATAAACCAGTAGTTCCTTGTGCTTCTCTAAAAACTTCTTCGCTTTTTCAAAACCCATCACTAAAATACCTGTTGCATTTGCATCAGACGAAATACATTCTTTTGCAAATACCGAGGCACTTAGCAAATTATTTTTTGTCGGATAACCCGTTTTTGGGTCTATGTGATGAGCATATTTTACACCATCTTCTATAATAAATCTTCTATAATTTCCGGATGTTGCAATCGCCATGTTTTCTAATTTAGCAATGGCTTTTAGCGGATTTTCTGATTCTTTGTTATCAATTGGTTTTTCAATGCCAACTGTCCAGTTATCACCGTTAGTTTGCTTGCCTTTTGCGTAAACCTCTCCGCCTATTTCAACAATGTACGATGTGATTCCCATAGAATTTAAAAATTCTGAGACCACATCCACAGAATACCCTTGTGCAAACGCATTAAAGTCTAACGCAACACGCGGATCTTTTTTTATAATCTTATTTCCTTCTAACTTAATTAAATTAAAACCCACAAATTTTAACAGGCTGTCGATTTTAGTTTTTTCAATTTTCTGTTTTTTGCCCGGACCAAATCCCCATGCATTAACCAATGGATAAACAGTTGGATCAAAAGCTCCATCTGTATTTTTCCACACCTCTTTAGCTTTATTAAAACAGTCAATAAAATATTTATCAACGATTACATCTTTCTCATTTAAATTAATTCTTGATATAATTGAAGTAGGAATATAAGTAGAAACAGATTTATCAAAATCTGACAAGATTTTTTCTATCTCGGGTTGAAAATCTCTAAATTGATTATCATAATATGTTATATGATACGTTGTGCCCTGTGCATTACCCTCAATTTTTAACACCTCTTGTTGTGAATACATTGATGCTATGTAAAAAAACACAAAGACAAAAGTGCATCCAATTTTTTTTATGAGTTTCATTTATTTATTTCTTCTATATTGGTTGTGCGTAAAGGTATAATTTTCTCTTTAAAATAAATTAGTCTCGCTACTATTTTCTCTACGCTGATAACCTTAAGCGCTTAATTTCATCTCTTGTATTTTTTTAGAAGGCTCTAAACTTTAAAATGACTGCTCACTGAATAAATAAAAAATCCGTATCGCCTCCTTTGATTTTGACTCCGAAAGAGCAAGATTTCGTGCAAACAATTACTAAACCCATTCAGAATTTAAAATTCTAAAAAGATTTAAGTAATCTGTTAAAATTACTTTTATTCTATCTAAAATAGCTTATTTTTGGTAGACAAACTCATCAGGATGAAATAGCCCTGTTTTCAGAAAAAAAATATTTACGTATGAAAAAAATATTTACACTTTTAGCCTGTTGCGCAATTTCAGTTTCATTCAGCCAACCTATTTCTTCGGTACAAGAGCAAAAGCAATTTTTTTCTGCTTATACTTTTACACAAGAATCTGATTGGGATAATTTACGCAAAACCGGTAAACATATTCTACCTGCTGCTTCCAAACAAATTGACCCGGTAGCATCCACCTGCACACTCAATGGCAAACGTGTATTTGGTTGGTTTCCTTATTGGCAAGGCACTACCTACACAAACTTCCAATGGAATTTATTAAGCGACCTTTGTTATTTTGATTATACAATTAACCCAGCTACGGGCGCCAACAGCAATGGTTCTTACGCATGGAGTACAAGCGCCGCTGTTACTGCGGCCAAAGCCAACGGGGTGAAAGTGCATATATGCGCTACACTTTTTAGCGGCTTTTCAACTTTTTGGGGCAGTTCAAGCGCGCAACAAACTTTTATTACTAATATGATTTCTGCGTTGAATTCCCGTGGAGGAAATGGAGTTAATCTTGATTTTGAAGGAATGGCCGCCAGCGACAAAGCATCTTTTACGGCATTCGTACAAAACTTTTCTACGCAATTAAAAGCGGCTAACCCAAACTACGAATTAAGTGTTGCACTTTACTCGGTTGATTGGAGCGCTGTTTTTGATATTGCCAATCTTAAAAATTACATGGATTTATTTATCATTATGGGTTACGATTATTATTACGGTGGAAGTACAACCGCAGGACCGGAAGCTCCCTTGTATAATTTTCAAACATCCTATAATTATACATTACCAAAATCAATAACCTATTATTTAAAACAAGGTGTGCCTAACAGTAAATTGTTATTGGGACTTCCCTACTATGGCCGTGAGTGGAGCACAAGCAGCAACGCCATACCTTCTTCAACAACCGGTGCGTATTCAGGAACAAGAACTTTTGCTGCCGTAAAAGCTGCGCCTGCTACCTACTCTGCCGCAAATTATAAATGGGAGCCTATCAGTTTTAACTCGCTGTATGATTATTATAATGGAACCGAATGGCGCCAATGCTGGATTGATGAAGCTCGGAGTATGAGTTATAAATTTGATATCGTTAACCAACGAGGCATCGGAGGAATTGGTATTTGGGCATTGGGCTACGACGATGGCTACAGCGATTTTTGGAACGCTATTAAAAATAAATTTTCTACCTGCGCTGTTGTGCCTTGCACAGATACTTTGTATGATATGGGAGGCCCTTCCAGAAACTATTACGATAACGAAAATTATACCTACACCATTGCGCCCACCGGAGCCACACAGGTTTTTTTAAACTTCAGTTCCTTTGCCACACAATTAAATTTCGATTCGCTTTGGCTGTATGACGGAAATTCTACCGCGGCCCCTCTCATTGGGAAATATACCGGAACAACCGGTCCGGGTAGTGTAACTTCTACAGGAAACGCAATCACTATGCGATTTAAATCGGATGGAGGAACAAACACAACAGGATTTTATGCAACCTGGAGCTGCACTGCCGGCGCAATTGATAATGTGGCGCCAACTACACAGGTAAATACACCAAGCGGATGGATAACACAAACTTTTACGGCAAGTTTTACTGATGCAGATAATCTTGGCGGATCAGGTTTAGAAAAAAGATTTTATCAGGTATCACATTACAACGGAACCGAATGGCGCGCAAATAACGCAAGAGGATTTTTTAATGATGATTTTACTACCGCTATTCATCCCGACTGGACACAGAAAGTGGGAACGTGGGCAATTACTGCAAATCATTTAGAAGAAACAGATCAGATACCAAGCAATACAAATATCTACGCGCCGCTTATACAAAATTTAAGTAATCGTTATTTATATCACTGGCAAGGTATGATTAGCGGTACAGGAACAAACCGACGCGCGGGCTTACATTTCTTTTGCGATCAACCCGATTCAACTAACAGAGGGAATAATTATTTTGTTTGGTTTAGAGTTGATCAAAGCGTAGTTGAATTTTATAAAACAACCAACAATGTTTTTACATTGATAAAATCAATTCCACAAACAATTTCGGCAGCAACTTGGTATGATTATAAAGTTACTTATGATAGAATTACAGGAGAAATTTCTTTATGGATGAATAACGCATATGTAGGTTCCTATACAGACCCCTCACCTATTGCTAACGGAAATTACATTTCTTTCCGTAACGGTAATTGCGATTACTCAGTAGATAATTTTAAAGTGTATCGCAGTCGCGCAGCAACAGCAACCATTAATGTAGGTTCGGCAAACACAAATGATATACAATATGAAAACCCTAATCCTTCTACTCCCGCAGGAAGCATTTGCTCCATTGTAAAAGATACAGCTTATAATATTTCTGCGGTAGCAACACAAACTTTAAATATTGATTGGACTCCTCCGGTATGCAGTTCATTAATTAACGACGGAACAATAAGTGATATTGATACTGTTTATAATGCAACGCAATTATCTGCCAACTGGGGCAATGCTGTTGATCCAAACTCTGCGGTTTCCTATTATCAATACGCTATCGGGACAACGCCCGGTGCGCAAGATGTGGTTGCTTTTACCAATAACGGAACGGCAACTTCAGTTACAAAAACAGGTTTATCACTTATGCTTGGGCAACATTATTATTTTAGTGTGCAGGCAGTCGACGGAGCCGGATTAATTTGCAACGCGAATAATTCTGATGGTGTAATTTTAACATCAACCGGCGTTTCTCAATACGCAAATCTCAATACTCACTACTTAATTTATCCTAATCCGAATGACGGAAATTTTTATATTTCAACTTCTTCAACCGAAGATTTGACTATTGAGATAAAAGACATGACAGGAAGAATTTTAGCGAAAGAAAAACTATCTGTTATAAACGGCGCAGCACAATTAAAAACTGATTTGCCTAACGGGACTTATTTTGTGAGTGTAAGAGATAATGACGGGAAACAAAGTTTAGTGAAATTGACAATTAGTAAGTAAGCTTCGACGACCTCACCCCAACCCTCTCCTGGGAGGAGAGGGAGTTGTTTAATTAATATCCTTCATCTCTACTTGCATTATTTCGTAATGAGTAGAACTTGATCCATTGGCATCATAAATAAATGCAATTACATGGCAGTGCTTGTGTTTCCAAGCAGATGATAACTGAAAGTTTGAGTAAGTTTTTGTTTTACTATCACATCTATTAATTCCGGTTTTAAAAAGTGTATCGCCCCAGGTACTGTTTACAGCGGTACGCAAAACATGGTTAAACGTATAATTAGTTACATACTGTTGCGTTGGCGGTAAGTTGTAATCTATCTGCTCTCCAGTAATACTATCTTCTGTTAATAATACTACCAAACTATATATTCCTGAAGCTTTGTTTGCAAGAGCAGTTACGGTTACCGTTGCTGTTACTTGATTTGTGCCGACATTATACGTATTTGCCAAATCAATTTTAAAATCAGCTTTAAGAGTATCCAAATTAAAAACCGATGACGACCAATTGCTCCACTGTTGTACAAAGTTTGCGGTACCAAAACCTACTCGATTAACTAATCCATTTGGGTTTCCTGCGGCAGAATTACCAAACACAACATCATAATCGTTACCCGAAACACTGGTTAAATCAGTTGGATATGCAGGATTAGAAAGAGGTGTAACATTAGCATAAAAACCTGCATGTACTGCAAGAGGAATAACTTTTCCTAAATAAACAGAATCTAATCTTCTTAATTCTCTTGCTGCTGCCGGGCAATTTCCGCATTTATGGCCAGTGTAATCTTCAACCAATATTTTTCTGTAAACTACCCCGGGATTGCAAACTATTGTAGAAGCATTTACAGGCGGATTTGCATTACGAATATAATCGCAGGTCTGAAAAAGCAAAGCCACAGTTGAAGTAAAACAAAGTATCAGGAATTTCTTTTTCATTTTCACTATAAATTTATTTCGTTCTAAAAACTGGTAGAAACACTTATTGATAATGCATTTGCAGAAGGTACAAATCTGCAAACACCACCTGCGCAAAAAATACCCGCTCTCTGTCTTCCATAACTTACTGTAATACGTGTTGGTCCCGATACGTGAATTATACTTCCGTAATAATAATGCACGCGTCTTGTTTCGTCGGGATTATTATAATTAAGTTGATCTGCAACAATAATAAACCAATTTGTACTCGGTGTCCATTCAATTAAACCTGTAACCCATGATTTATTTCCGTAATCATTTACTTTATCATTCGATTGAAAAGTTTGGCCTTCAAAGCGAATTGCTTTACCTGTTTTGTATCTCCAGGTAACATCTGCTACAACGATATGCGAATTTACATCCGGATGATCTTTTTTATCGAGTGTATTATATTGCACCGTAGCCTGATTAATAAATTGCGTTGCATACATTAGTGTAAACTTTACGTGCTTGTTTATTTTTTTATTTATTTCAATATTTATATCATGAAAATATTCTTTTCCTGTTTTTGTATAATCAACTGTGTATTTTGTATGTCTGATAGTATCTTTAATTCCGGTAGTATCCGGCGCATACATAGCAGAAGCATTAATACAAATTTCGGTACCGTATTTACCACCCAAAGCTGTTCCCTTTTTAAACTTGTATTGTACTTCGGCACTTCCTCCAATTTCCCCATTTAATTGTGATGCGTAAGGAACGTAGGCCATCATCATATAAGTATGATTCTTCGTAAGCGACGGAGAATAATTTATCATATCAATTGTATTGGTAGCATTTCTATCACTGCGAAAACTCATGTTGTCAATTACCTTGCCTGTAGCTAAAAATGTAAGCCCCATATTTGACGCGTAGGATACGGATGAATAAATTCCTTTTCCATCTTTATAACTTAATTGATTTTGATAAGAAGGGTCATTAATTTTATAAGTTCCTTCGGTATAAAAATTAAACCCTCCTCTTATTATATTTATTCTGCCGGCTCCACAACCCACGTTTTCCGGTAATACAAGTAAAGGATCTTGATCAATTTGATATTTACTCACAAAGCTTCCGCCAACTATTACCTGTGTTTTCAGTGGCTTTTTAATTTTTATTGAATCAACAACGCCCGAATCTTTTGTTTGGGAAGTGCTTCGATAATCGTTAAGAAGTTGCGTAAGATTTATTTCTCCGTCAATTCCTCTCACCACACCCGGGCTTAAATCAAAATACGTTCGTTGCCGCCCGACAAAACCTTTTAGGGTAATACCATCTTTTGGTGTATAAATAACTCTCATCCCATTCATGGCGTTATCATATAATAAACCGCGGTCTTCATAACTTCTAAAACACATGCCACTGCCAAACTGATCGTAAAAACTTCCAACGGTAACATCTATGTCTTTATGTTTGTAGCGCGCGTATTTGTATGGAATGCCCGTACCTGTATAACCGGGCAAAAATCCCAAAAGCGGTGGCTGGTAACTTTCGAAACGAACACCCGCAGTAAAATTCCCGGAAGCATAATTTACATTACCAAATGAGTTATAGCGTGCAACCTGTCCGCCCGGGTCTGCCCCAATGATGGTATCTTTATTATAGCTGGCAGCATCAATTTGAAAATTTCCTGTAATAGATTGAGTAGGTGCCTGCGACTTCTCTTGTGCAATAAGTAAATTTGCAAAGCAAGCTACGGTACAAAATAATAATTTAGAAAATATTTTTTTCACAACCGATTTGGTAACTGTTAGTGTTCCAATTTTTCTCCTTTACTTAATTTTTTAATGGCTTCGTATAATTTTACTTCATCGCCTTCGGCATAAGAGTTATGACTCCATACAATTTCTCCTTTTCCGTTTACCAAAAAGGTGTGAGGAACATTGTTTACATTCATGGCACGTTTAAAATCCTGGTTTTCGTCAATGTAAACTTCGTAGGTCCAACCTTTGACTTTTACATCTGTTACAACTTTAGAAGAGCTGCGCGCATCATCAATAGAAATTGCAATGAGTTTAACGCCTGTTTCTTTTTGCCAATCTTCATACGTTTCTGCAATTGCATCTAATTCCTTTTTACAAGGCTTGCACCAGGTAGCCCAAAAATCAATAATCATGGGTTTACCATTATTAGAAAAAGTAGCTGAGTTAATTTTTGTACCGTCTAATTTTTTCAACGTAGCAGAAGGGATTTTTTGTCCGTCGAATTTAAAAGAGAAAGTAAAAACGGTTAAAACTAAAATTGCAATTATTGCTTTTTTCATACGACTAATTTAATAAAATTAAACCAATTACTGTGCCATTTACCATTTAAAAAAATCCCCCCGTAAAAGCGGAGGGATTTTTTCATTATTGTATTTAAATCTTATTTGGTAACAGCAAGTTTTTGGTTGACCGTTCCTTCTTTTGTAGAAATAGTTACATTGTATAAACCGGCCGGTAAATTATCGGTGGTAAAAGTTACTGTGTTATCGCCGGCAGGTAAGTTGTTTTTATTTTCGCTATATACTAACTCACCTAAATTACTATAGATATTTATTTTTACATTATCTGTATTGGCCATACCAATTTCTAAATTCACTACAGATGAACTTGGGTTAGGATAAATAATTACATTAGTGATATTGTTTATTTCACGTATGCTGTTTGTAGCACTCAGATTTACATTATCAATAAACAAATTATTAGCGTAGCCACTAATACCATAAAACTTAATTATAACATTTGCCTGGCCTGCAAAAGCGTTTAAGTTAACTGTGTCTGTTCTCCATTGCGCGGCATTTGTTGGAAAAAATTCAGTGCTAAAATTTGTGGTAGTCGGCAATCCATAATAAGCGCTGCCGGTATAGTCATTTTTATTATAAACGGTTGTCCAGTTAGCGCCGCAATCAGTTGAAACTTTTATTTTTAATTGGTCGTATTGTTGCCATGCGGTTGGTGCAGGAGCTTTAGATAAATCAAAAGTCATTTTTGCAGCGGTTTGACCAACTAAAGAAACTGTTGGCAAAATAAGTTCATCTATATCATCAGGGCCAATATTCCAGAATTCTAAATATCCACCTTTTGTTGTGGCTTGATACCCCCCCGCATTATAATTTGTCCAGGTAATAGTTGGATCTCCTCCATTCATTATTCCCCAATTAGCCGGTGGAAATGTTGATTGAAAACCTTCTGATACAGATGGAAAAACAGTTGCGCTTAAAGCTAAATCAGTAACAGAATTAGATACACTATTATTAGCTGCATTAATATCGGTACCACCATTTGGATTAGAAACTGTAGCCGTAATTGTATGTGTATTATTACTGGTGCCAAATAATTTTATATTTGTTATTTGTATGCTTGCATACACAGCGAGGTTTCCTGCCCAATTAATTGTTTTTTGCAATGTACCGTCAACCGAATATTTTATAGTAGCAGAAGTTAAAGGAACAGTAGATTCATTGGTTAGCGTAAATACAGCAGAAATACTATCTCCGCAGGCAGAAAAAAGACTTTGAGTAATCGTATTATTTATAGATGCATCAAGACCGGAAGTAGCCACATTGCAAGGAGTAGAACTTATTAAATTATAATAATAGGAAGCTGGAATATTAAAATTACCCATGTTATCTTGAGAAGTGACCTCTCTCACTGATTTATCAGGGCAAATCATAAAAAGTGTTGGGAAAAGTAAAGCCCCCGAAGGAAAATAAAAGTTTAAAAAAGGTGTAAGATTACTTGTATTGTCATTAATCATTGGAAATTTATTACCTGCAACCCAATTTCCCTGTGTACTCGAACCAACACCATTCATTTCAGCATCGGTAGTACCATTATCTCCTTCAACAAATAAAACCATAACATCATTGGTAGTTGAAGAAGAAACATTTGTCATACCTGAAGGGCCATGATTCATAAATAAAGTATCCCAACTTCTTGTATTATGAAAACTCCAACAAGGACCACACCAGGTAGCTGATACATCTACAAAAACCGTTTTCCCTGAGTTTAAATAGGTGTACAAATCCTGTGTGTTACTATTCAAGTCAACAAATGTAAAATTTGGAGCAATGCTTCCTGCGGGTACAATAGTTTGTGCGCTTAAATTACCTGCACAAAACATAGCCACAACAACTGATGTTATTTGTATAATTTTTTTCATAATTAAATTGATTTAGTTAGTAGTAAAAAATAATCACGCAAATATAAATTTATGCTAATTCTATTGATTACCAAAATTTAGTTATTATTAGGTTTCAAGACAGATAAAATTTTATTTCATTAGAAAATGAAGAAATAAAGGATTCCGAAACCTAATTTTAGCAGATATTTTATAAAGAAACAACCCGCAATTAATTCTTAACTTAGCAAAAAAATATGTACAAATATATACTTATCGTTTTTATTGCTTTGGGTTGCCAAATTAGTAACGCGCAAGGGCTGCAGCTTTTTCAGCTTGCCGATAGTTTACCTGCTGCCAGCAATTATACTTTTACTATCGGAGCAGGCGACCCGACCTTAGTTTATGAATTTATTGTAAAAAATACTTCCGGTGCAGCAATCAGCAATAAAGTAAAAAAGACTGTTCTTGGCTCACAAATGGGACAAGATATTTATTTCTGTTACCAGTCTGTTTGTTACACACCTGCTACTTTAGCGAGCCAAACTGTATCATTGGGCGCAGGGCAACAATTTCCTAACGGAGGTGGTGCTTATGGTTTAAGAACAGAGTTTGATAATAATAGTGTGGTTGGAGCTGCTTCTGTACTTTACAGAATTTATGACGTAAATAATACAACAGATGAAGTATTGGTTACCATCAACTATAACGTTATAGCAACCGGAATTGAATCATTCACTAACAACGTATCTGTTTCAAATGCTTATCCTAATCCGGTAGCTGATATTTTAAAAATATCTTATAACCTAAATGCAACTGCTATTAATGCATCTGTAAAAATTTATAACGCTTTAGGGTCTTTAGTAAAATCTATTCCGGTAAATTCCACTAAATCAATTTCGCAAATTGATGTTACCGATTTAGAAGAAGGGTTTTATTTTTATAACCTTGTTGCTAATGGAAAAAGTTCTGCAACAAGAAAGTTTGTAGTAAGCAGGTAACTAAAAAGGCCGCCAGTTTGTATTTTTTTTCAGCCATTTGCCCGGTGACAAATTTTTCCGTTTAAAATAACAGTATCAATTAAATTACTTCCGAAAGAGTATTGTAAAAAATCTATTGACGGAATTTGTTTTGTAATAAACAGATTTGCTTTTTTACCAATAGTAATGCTGCCTAACTCCTGCCCTACTCGCATGGCATACGCCGTATTTATTGTAGAAGCGTTTATCGTTTCGTTAGGCGTTAATTTATATTGTATGCAGGCAATACTCTGCATTAAATTCATGTTTCCACTCGGGCTGCTACCCGGATTAAAATCGCTTGCAATAGCAAGAGGCAATCCTGCATCGATCATTTGCCGGGCAGGAGGATTTGGCAGACTTAAAAAGAAAGCTGCACCCGGTAATATAGTTGGCATTGTAATAGAATTATTCAGCAACTTAATATCATCTTCGTTTATAAATTCTAAATGATCAACGCTAATAGCTCCGCATTGCACTCCTGCTTTCACTCCGCCTTGATGTGATAATTGCTCAGCATGTACCTTGCCAATCAATCCATGTTTTTTTCCTGCCTCTAAGATTTCAATCGTGTCATCAAATGAAAAATAATTTTGTTCGCAAAATACATCAATAAAATCAGCTAATTTTTCTGCTGCTACCGCAGGAATCATTTCTTTAATTACTAAATCAATATATCCGCGTTTATTTTCTTTAAATACCGCAGGAAACGCATGTGCGCCTAAAAAAGTTGCTTTGATTGTAAGCGGAGAAAGTTCTTTTAATTTTTTAATTACGCGAAGCATTTTTAATTCGGTTTCTAAACTTAAACCGTAACCGCTTTTAATTTCTACGGCACCTGTACCCTGAGAAATAATTTCTTTTAAGCGCGGTAAAACCTGTTGTATTAATTCTTCTTCGCTTGCATTATGCAATTTTTGAGCAGAGTTTAAAATTCCACCGCCGCGTTTTGCAATTTCTTCGTAGGTAAGTCCTTTTATTCTATCGGCAAACTCTAATTCACGACTTCCTGCATAAACAATATGGGTATGGCTATCAACCCATGTTGGGAAAACCATTTTATCCTGTGCATCAATAATATCTAAGCCTTTCCAATCTGCAATGCCCGGAAACTCGCTCATTAGTCCAAAATCAGCAATTAAGCCGTTATCAATAGCCAGCCAGGCATCTTCCATGCAAGGAAGTATATCCATTTCTTTACCGCATACTTTTGTAACGGTCTCTTTCCTTACCTGAACTAATTTCTTGATATTCTTAATTAAAATTTTCGACATAATTTTTTTCTACTTCGTAAAGGTAGGGCTATTTGTTATTTAAGGAAGAATTTTTTTAATCGTTAAACTAAGCTTCTTGGAGATTCTGTTTTTGATATAAAGAGTAATAGTCGCCTTTTTTAGCAATCAACTGGGCATGTGTGCCGCGCTCAATAATTTCTCCATGTGTAAGCACAATAATTTCATCGGCATGTTGCAAACTCGATACACGGTGACTGATAATAAGTCCGGTTTTTTTAGATGTAATATTTTTCAGGTTATTTAATATTTGATGTTCTGTATCGGCATCAACAGCACTAAGGCAATCGTCGAAAATAAAAAAAGAAGGTTTCTTAATAATGGCGCGCGCAATGGCAATACGTTGTTTTTGTCCGCCCGAAAGTGTTACGCCTCTCTCGCCTACTATTGTTTCAAACTTCTCGCTTAATTGCAAAATATTATCGTAAACCACTGCATTTTTAGCAGCTGTTTCAATTTCTTGTTCAGAATATTTTCCTGAGAAAGCAATGTTATTTTTTACAGTATCAGAAAACAAAAAAACATCTTGTTGCACATAACCTGTTTTATCTCGAAACTGTTTTAGGTTTAATTTCTTTAGCTCATTGTTGTTTACAGAAATTTCTCCTGCATCTATATCCATGTAACGCATCAGCAATTGTGCAATAGTGGTTTTTCCACTACCGCTTTTACCAATAATACCAATAGTTTTACCCGGTTCAACGCTGAATGAAATATTTTTTAAAGCAGTAATTCCGGTATCAGGATAGGTGTAAGAAACATTAGCAAATTCGATTTTCCCGTTTAAATCAAAAATGTTTTCACTTGCATTTGTTATTTCAGGTTCTGTTTTTAAAAACTGATTTATACGTTCTTGCGAGGCTGCCGCTCTTTGTGTGAGTGATAATACCCAGCCAAAAGATGCAAAAGGCCAGGTAAGTTTATATACATAAAAGATAAATTGCGGGAAATTTCCTACTGATTGAATTTGTCCGGCAGCATACATTTTTCCACCAAAAAATATTATTGACAACAAACTTAATCCCACCATAAAAACCAGAAAGGGTTGAAAAGAACCGTCAATTCTGGCTAAAGCAAGGTTTCTTTGTTTGTACTCTTCGGCACGTTTTAAAAATGATTCCTGAAAATAATCTTCTTTATTATAAGCCTTCACTACTCTTATTCCCGAAAAAGTTTCTTGAGCAACAGATGTAAGTCCCGACAATGCCTCCTGCGCACGCGTGCTTCGGCGATTAATTGTGGTGCTCACTTTAAAAACAATTATCGAAAGAATAGGCAAAGGTGCCAACACCAACAAAGTCAGTTCTACGCTTTCGTGCCACATAAAACTTACAACGGTTGTAATGGTTATTACCGTATCAACAATATACATAATGGCAGGCCCAACATACATGCGAACTCTTCCTACATCCTCGCTAATGCGGTTCATCAAATCACCGGTGCTGTTGCGTTTGTAAAAGTTAAGGTCGAGCTTTTGGTAATGAGCGTAAATTTCGTTCTTTAAATCAAATTCTACATGGCGCGACATAACAATGATAAATTGTCGCTTTAAAAACATAAAAAAACCGCTTAAAAGTGTTAAGCCCAATAATTGGAGGGCAAAAGTTAAAAAAACACTTTTACTGGCAAGGGTCTCTTTAGCAAACTCGTTGGTAGCGTTTTTTATAACCAAACCCTGGCTGACTAACAATACGTTAGAGAGGGCTACAAAAACAAAGCCCAGCAGCAATCGCCACTTATACTTTATAAAATATTTATTTAAATACTTAAGTGATTTCAAAATCTATAAATCACCTGCAAAAATACAAATTTAAAGGCCGATGGGAATTAATTTATATTAAGTTCTTCGCTTCGCCTGAACCGGTATTTCAAATGATATAAATTAGATGCGGAATGGTTGTCCATTTAAAAATTACACCTACTTTTGGGCTTCCGCCGCAAAGGTGCTAAGACGCAAAGAAAGCATAAAATAATTTACAATTTGTTTATTTACAATTTGTGTATTTAAATAAAAAAATTGTCAATTTTAAAATCGTCAATGCTCAGTGTTTTTGTGTGGAGAATACGATAATAAGCTATTAAATCAACTAAATAAGTTTTTAGTCATGGAAGTTAAGGATGTAGCCACAACGCAGTTCGCACAAAACCCTGTTATAGGGAGAATGTTGGAATTTAACCACGAGCAAATTGTTTTTTGTAATGATAACGAAAGTGGATTAAAAGCAATTATCGCCGTGCATAATACAATTCTCGGCCCCAGTCTTGGCGGTACGCGTATGTGGAATTACACTAACGAAGAAGAAGCAATTATTGATGTATTACGCCTCTCGCGTGGTATGACTTATAAATCATCTGTTGCAGGCTTAAATCTTGGAGGCGGAAAAGCAGTGATTATTGGTGATGCAAAAAAAATTAAGAGTGAGGCGCTCCTTCGTCGTTTCGGTAAATTCATAAATACACTTGGCGGAAAATATATTACCGCAGAAGATGTGAGTATGAATAGCCGCGATATGGAAATCATTCATAACGAAACAAAATACGTTAGCGGATTACCTGTTAGTATGGGTGGCAGCGGCGACCCCTCACCTGTTACAGCATACGGTGTTTATGTTTCAATGAAAGCATCTGCTAAAGAAGTTTATGGAAGCGATTCTCTTTCCGGAAAAAAAGTATTAGTACAAGGCTTAGGAAATGTTGGAATGCATTTAGTTGAACATTTACATAAAGAAAAAGCAATTTTATCTGTTTACGACATCAACGAAGAACGAGTAAAGCAAGCAGTAGAAAACTTCGGAGCAAAAGCGGTAAATCCCGACACAATGTTTGATTTAGATATTGATATTTATGCTCCTTGTGCTTTAGGCGCGAGTATAAATAGCGATAGTTTAGCGCGTTTAAAATGTGCTATCATTTGTGGCGCGGCCAATAACCAATTAGCCGATGAAAAAATTCACGGCGAAGCGGTAACTAAAAAAGGAATTTTATACGCGCCCGATTTTGTGGTGAATGCCGGCGGAATTATAAATGTTTATTATGAGTTAGACGGCTATGTACGCGAACGCGCTATGAGTCACGCTGAAAAAATTTACGATACAACTTGGAATATTATTCAAACAGCTAAAGCAGAAAAAATCCCAACTTACTTAGCGGCCAATCGTATCGGAGAAAAAAGAATTGAAGCCATTGGCAAGATAAAGACTAGGTTTTAGTTAATGAGCAGTATAAGGAGATAGTATAAGTATACAGTAGGTTTAATAGGAAAACAACAAAACAAACAATAAACATCAACCAAGAAAACATTAAACTAACGTTCTTTACAGTATGCTAAACAGGAGATTTTTACGAATTAAGATTATGCAGGCTTTGTACGCCTTTTTTCGCGACGAAAACGCGGATCTAAAAGTGGCTGAGAAAAATCTTTTTGCTTCTGTAGATAAAACCTACGAATTATTTCTATACCTCGTTTCTTTTTTAAGTAACCTGCATTTCAGCGCAAGAATTAATATTGAAGATAATCGCGCCAAAAAACTTCCTTCGCAAGAAGACTTAAATCCAAACACAGGCTTCGTTACTAATACTTTCTTTACCGCTTTAGCAAATAATAAAGTGCTTAACAACGAATTTACGCGTAAAACAATCAGCTGGCAAAACGATCAGGATTTAGTACGTAAAATATTAAGCGAACTTAAAACCACTGCTTTTTACAAGGAGTATATGAAAGCTCCCGGACAAAGTTTTGCGAGTGATAAAAAACTGGCAAAAGAAATTCTTTCAAATCTTTTGTATGACCATGAACTTTTTAATTTTTGGTTTGAAGAAAGAAATATTCACTGGAGCGATGATTTGTATTTTGCATTTGTATTTGTAAACAAATGGCTGGATGGAATTAACGATGAAAATGATATTAAGTTACAAGCGCTTTACAGAGACCCTGAGGGCGATAAACAATTTGTTACGGATTTATTCTGCAAAGCAATTTTGCATAGCGATGAGTTTAATAGCCTAATTGAAAAAAATACCGCTAACTGGGAGTTAGAACGTATTGCTACCATTGATGTTTTATTAATGAAAATGGCACTTACAGAAGTGTTATATCTAAGTAATATTCCGGTAAAAGTTTCGATAAACGAATATATAGATTTGGCTAAGGAATACAGCTCACCGCAAAGCGGGCGCTTCATTAACGGGGTACTCGACAAAATTGTTATTGAACTGAAACACGAGGGAAAAATCCGGAAGACAGGCAGAGGTTTGTTGGAGTCTTAAACTATATCCCTTTAAATATTCGAAATTGTTTTGATTTTCAGACTAAAAGTGTATTTTTGCACTCCTTTATTAAAAGTTCTTTCAGATAACCAGCAATTCGGGGTGTAGCGTAGCCCGGTTATCGCGCCTGGTTTGGGACCAGGAGGTCGCAGGTTCGAATCCTGCCACCCCGACAGACAAAACCACCTTTGGGTGGTTTTTTTGTTTTATACTCATTATGTTTGTACAAAAATCTACCATGCACAAACGAAAACTCGGAAATACAGATTTAAACGTTGCTCCAATTGCCCTTGGCTGTAATGTGTTTGGTTGGACTGCCGATGAGAAAACCTCATTTACTATATTAGATGCATTTACCGCCGCCGGATTTAATTTTCTGGACACAGCCGATATTTATGCCAAATGGGCTACAGGTATTGGAGGAGAATCGGAAACTATTATCGGTAACTGGACTAAACAACGAAATAATCGCGATAAAGTAATTATTGCAACCAAAGCAGGAATGATTGACGCAACAGGAGGAATAGATATTTCTAAAAAACATATTCTCAAAGCTGCGGAAGATTCATTAAAACGTTTGCAAACAGATTATATTGATTTGTATCAAACCCATAAAGATGATTTAGCAATACCGGTTGAAGAAACGCTAGAAGCCCATCAGCAATTAATTAAAGAAGGCAAAGTAAGATGGATTGGCTGCTCCAATTTTTCTGCTGCAAGATTAAAAGAATCTTTAGAAGCCAGTAAAAAATATAATTTACCACGTTATGAAACTTTACAACCGCTTTATAATTTGTATGACAGGGAAGTCTTTGAAAAAGAATTAGAGCCACTGTGTTTAGCAAACAACATCAGTGTAATAAATTTTTACTCACTGGCAGCAGGATTTCTTACGGGAAAATACCGCAGCAAAGCAGATTTAACTAAAAGTGTAAGAGGAGCCCGCGTTGAAGGTTATCTCAATGAAAAAGGTTTACAAATTTTAAAAGCGCTGGATGAAGTAGCAGCACAATATAAAGTTACAACAGGTAATGTTGCTGTTGCTTGGCTTATTGCAAGACCTGTAATAGGTGCGCCAATTGCAAGTGCTTCTAATTTAGAACAACTAAAAGATTTACTTAAATCAGCAGAATTAAAATTAAGCAGTGATACAATTGACTATTTAAACAAAGTGAGTGCATGGCAATAACATTTACAGCCAAACTGGAAAAATTTGGTGCACAGGGAGAAAAAACCAGTTGGACTTACATTGAAATTCCTGCTAAGATTGCGGCTAAAATAAAACCCGGACAAAAAAAATCGTTTCGTGTAAAAGGCAAGATTGATAATTATGCTTTTAAAGGTGGCAACACCTTACCAATGGGCGAAGGCGATTTTATATTTGCTATCAACGCAACAATACGAAAAAAAATAAAAAAGTTTAAGGGAGATACTGTCATTGTACAAATAGAAGAAGACAAAGCTCTCGTAAAATTTTCAAAGGATTTATTGGATTGTCTGGCAGAAGATAAAAAAGCAAAAATTGCCTGGGATGAAATTCCCAACTCGCACAAAAATTATTATTCCAAATGGATTGAAACCGCAAAGACCGATGCAACAAAAGCAAAACGTATTGCAATGGTTTTAGACGGACTCCCAAAAGGTTGGACATTTGGAGAGATGTTACGAGCGAGTAGAGAGAATAAGATCAAATAATCATCGTTTGTCATTCCGAGCAACGGTAGGAATCTTTATTAGGCATTTGAAAATACAAGATGCTTCGTGAACAACCCTTCCTTCGGAAGACTCTGCATGACACACTAGTTGATTACCTTCAACTTAGCGTACTTCAACAAAACTTGTTTTTGTCCGGCTATATCAAAAACAATGGTAGCTTTTAAATTGGGGAAACTTCCTTCTAATGCAATAACTTTTCCGTTGCCAAATTTATCATGTTGCACAGAAGTTCCTTCCTTAATACTTTTCATTGCATCAATATCAACAGGCGCAGAATTAGAGTTTGCTTGATTTGCAGAAACAAGATTGCGCTTTAATGTTGGCAAACTTTGTTTAGGCTTCATCAAATCAATATTGTTTGAGCTTTTCTTTTGATAAAAACCTTTTTCGCTAAAATCAATAATTCGTTCAGGTTTTTCTTCTTCCTTTTCAGGGAAATCAATAAACTTTGCATCTATCTCATCTATAAACCTACTTGGTTCACAAAAAACATGATTTCCATAGCGAAAACGACGTTCTGCAAACGATAAAAACGCTTGTTTCTCTGCACGTGTAATAGCAACATAAAACAATCTGCGCTCCTCCTCCAACTCATCTCTGCTTTGCAAAACCATTTGCGATGGAAAAAGATTTTCTTCCATTCCAACTATAAATACATAAGGAAATTCCAATCCTTTAGCTGCATGTATTGTCATTAAAGAAACTTTATCCGCATCGCGCTCATCATCCTTGTCTTTATCTACGTCAGTAAGTAAAGCAATATCTCTTATAAACTCATCGAGTGTTTTTAGTTTGGCATCTTTTTGCTCGGCATCCCGATAGCTATCGGGGAAATCTTCGGTGCCTTCGGGTTGGTGCTGCAGAATTTCTTCTTTTAGTTCTTCATCCTGTGGTGTGCGTTCTGTTTCAGAAAATTCTTTTACTGCTGCCAATAATTCTTCCACGTTCTCAACGCGACTAATTTCTTCAGGTGTTTTATCTTTATTTAATTCTCTTAAAACGCCGGTATGTTTAATAATATGATTTGCTGTTTCATAAGCATCTGTGTTTGAAGCCATGTTACCGAAGCTTTTTATCATCGTTGCAAATTCACTTAATTTGGTGGCTGTTCCCGCATTTATATCAGGTGTAAAATCAGCTAAATTATCAATAACAGTAAACATGCTTACATCATTATCTACTGCCAAAACAGAAATTTTATCAATGGTTGTTTGCCCGATACCACGTGCAGGATAATTAATAACTCGACGCATAGCTCCATCATCGTTTGTATTAATAGCCAAACGAAAATAAGCCAACACATCTTTTATTTCTTTGCGTTGATAAAAGGATAATCCACCATAAATACGATAAGGAATATTTAATTTTCGCAAGGCTTCCTCCATAGAACGACTCTGCGCGTTTGTTCTATATAGAATTGCAAAAGCAGAGTTTTGTCTTTGCTTATTCATCTTAACACTAAAAATAGCGTTAGCAACTTTGTACCCTTCTTCGCTATCGGTAATAGCGCGCATCACTTTTATCTTTTCACCTTCGGGGTTATCCGTCCAGACATTTTTTTCGAACTGATCTTTGTTGTTCGCTATTACTGAGTTAGCGGCGTTTACAATATTTTGGGTTGAACGATAATTCTGTTCTAAGAAAAGCTTCTTTACATCCGGATAATCCTTTTCAAAATTTAAAATATTCTGAATATTGGCACCGCGGAAAGAATAAATACTCTGCGCATCATCACCCACCACACAAATATTTTCATGACGAGCCGCTAATTGTTTTACAATAACGTATTGAGAAAAGTTCGTATCCTGGTACTCATCTACCAAAATATAACGAAACTTATCCTGGTATTTGATTAATACATCCGGAAAATCGCGCAGCAAGACATTCGTATTAAAAAGTAAATCATCAAAATCCATTGCGCCCGAACGAAACAAACGTTTTTGATAAGCCTCGTAAATTTGACCGATCATAGGTTTTTGCGAAGCACGGTCATCCGCTATTACAGTAGGATTTACTAAATACTGTTTGAAAGAAATTAAATTATTTTTTGCAGATGAAATACGGTTTAGAACTAAAGAAGGTTTGTAAATTTTGTCGTCGAGATTAAAAGTTTTTAGAATTTCTTTGATAAGACTTTTGCTATCATCTGTATCGTAAATCGTAAAGTTTTTAGGATAGCCTAATTTCTCTGCTTCAAAACGTAATATGCGCGCAAATGTGCTGTGAAAAGTACCCATCCATAAAGTTTTGGCCGCACTTTCATTAATAATTTTGCCGATGCGGTTTTTCATTTCGCGGGCAGCTTTATTGGTAAAAGTTAATGCAAGAATATTAAAGGGGTCCACACCTTTTTCCATTAGGTAAGCAATACGATAAGTAAGCACGCGCGTTTTGCCCGAGCCTGCTCCTGCAATAATCATTAGCGGGCCTTCGGTATGTGTTGCAGCTTCGCGCTGCACGGGATTTAACTCATCTAAAAAATGGTTGCTCACAGTCCAATAAAATTTAGGTAAAATTAAAAATAAGAAATGATTTTTTTAAGGGAAGTTTTCAACCCCCCTCCCGGCTAAAGCCGTACTCCCCCTTGAAAAAAGGGGGAGAGTAAAGCAACACCTATTCCACTTCTACAACGAACGTTTTTGTTTGAGAGGTATCTCTGTAACTATACAGAAAAAAAGTGATTTTAGTCTTTCCCTTAGCGATGGTTTCAAAATTAAACGCTACTGTTTTCCCGTGAAAAGAAGAAGTAATGTACGACAACACTTTTTTATTATAATCGTGGGTTACGCCCCAGTAATACTTGGTTTTATGATCTTCAGGTAAAGAAATACAAAAAATCTCGCCGGCCTTTACCACATTGGTTTTACCACTTTTCTTTTCAAATTCAAGTTTTTGGTAAGAACAGGAATACAAGCCAGCAACAAGTAGAAAAACAGGAAGAAGAAAAAATTTCATAGAATTAATTTTTTCTAAAGATATGATTAAGGATTAGAAAATTGTTTTATTTTAGGTGAATAATTAATTTTTATGGAAACAGAAGAAAGCGCAGTACAAGCAGAAGTGAGTAACAAAATAAAATGCAATGGATGCGGAGCCAATTTAACCTTTGCACCCGGCACATCTACTCTTGATTGCCAATACTGCGGAGCAAAAAATAAAATTGAAGCTGAACACACGTTGGTTGAAGAAATTGATTTTGAAAAATTTCTCAATGAAAATCATCCCGAAGAAAGTTTACATGAAGTAAATTTAGTAAACTGTCAAAACTGTGGCGCATCCACAACCCTTAAACCGGATGTTACTTCTGATGCTTGTCCGTTTTGTGCCACGCCTCTCATTGTAAAAAACGCTACTTCTACTAAACTTATTAAACCCAAATATTTATTGTCTTTTAAAATTGAACGCAAAACAGCAAGTACATCTTACATTAATTGGCTTGGAAAATTATGGTTTGCACCAAATGATTTAAAACAACACGCGCAGGAAACTACCGATAAGCTGGTAGGTGTTTATCTTCCGTTCTGGACTTACGATTCAGACACATCAACCGATTATACGGGAGAAAGAGGCACTTATTATTACATAACCGAGACATATACGGATAGTAAAGGAAACAATCAATCACGGCAAGTGCAACGCATAGCATGGACACCAGCTTCCGGAAATGTGACTAATGGTTTTGATGATGTATTGGTTTGCGCCAGTCCGTCGTTGCCAGAAAAACTCTCCATTGCACTTGAGCCTTGGGATTTAAAAGATTTAGATGGTTTTGACGAACGTTTTTTAAGTGGATTTAAAACTGAAAGTTACCGCATTGATTTAAGAACAGGTTTTGAGAAAGCGAAAGTATATATGCGAGGTACAATAGAAAATACAGTGAGAAAAGATATTGGTGGAGATCAGCAAAGAATAAGCAGCTTAAACACAACTTATACCCAAATTACTTTCAAGCATATTTTATTACCGGTTTGGATTAGTACTTATCGTTACAATAATAAACTTTATCATTTTATGATTAACGCACGCAGTGGTGAAGTGCAAGGAGAAAGACCTTACAGCGCCATCAAAATTGCATTAGCTGTAATAGCAGGTCTCGCAGTTATTGGGGCAATTTGGTTTTTTGCGACGAAGTAGTATCGGTTTCCTCGCCGGGAGCATTAGAACTTCCGGAGATGTTACGTATTTCGTAGTTAGTAAAATCCTGGTCAGATTCCATACCGGTTCCTTTCAAAATATCTTTTTTGGTTGTAATTTTTACAAAAGCTTCAGTATAAATTCTTTTATTTACTTCGTCCCAATTTAATTTTTCGGTATTTAAAACTTCACCATTAATATTTACTACTACAACATTTTTTCTGGCTTCTGTGCGTTTATTTTTTTCGTAGCGTATGGCATAACCAGCTTTTAAAGTAGTTTTTACTTTGCCGCTATCATTAAAAAATTCAACATAAATTCCCTTTGGCATTTCGGTATAAGCTTCGGGTACGTTATAAGTATAATGATTCATTACAGGAGCTGTTATGCGCATTTGTACAAGTCCCGAATCGGTATAAATTATTTCCACCACCTCTCCTTGCTCTGAGGGAAAAACAGTTTGCTTTTGCATAATCTGGTCAATTTCCCTTTTATTGTCACGACAGGAAAAAAATACAAACGCGCTAAAAGAAAATAAAATAACCGTTAATGTTTTTTTTACTAAAAACATTTAATCGTATTTAGGTTTAACAAACCATCTATCATTGAAGGTAAATCCGGCAACAAAACGTATAAAACGTTCCTGAACAAGATTGTTTTGCAAAGTACCCGCAGTACCATACTCAACCGATAAATTTACAATTGTTTGCAAACGATATCTTCCCACGGGCAAACCAAGCCCTGCACTTACTGCGTACTCGCCAATATGATTTCCATTTAAAAATAAATATCCCGTATTATAACGCCCGCCCACGCGATACATGGTTCGTTTAAAATAAGCTCCTGTTCCAATAGCATTTCTGCTTGGTAAATATTGCATTCCAACCGAAAAACGATACTGGTCTCTTAAATTCTGATTATCGCCTAAGAAAGTAAATTTACTCCACTGTTGTATACCCGCATCCAATAACATTGAAAAAGATTCTCCTCTTTTTATTCCAATTCCAAGACTATGAATTAAAGGCAAATGAATTTTTCCTTTGTAATTAGCCTGGTAAGAGAACGTATCAAAATTTAATTCGTTTCCATATGAGCCTTGCGAAAAATTGCAAGACATGTGCGTAACATTAACCGCCATATCCTTTGGCAAAGATGAAGAGTAGCCCAACGTAATCCTTATATTCTTTTTTAAGTTGTGTTTACCGATAGAATCTATATCAAACGACATTTGTGCGCCACCCTGAAAATAAACATCGTGCATCTGTGTTTCTGTAAAATCTTTTGTATTAAAAACGGAACCAAAATTTGCCGGAAAATATTTACGGGTTGAGTAATTAATTGTTCCGTACATAAAACTGACATTAGTACCTAAGGAAAGTGAAGACAAACTTTTTAAAATAAATTTTCTTCTTTTTATAGATTTATATTTTCCTTGTTTTCTGAGTGTATCGCAGGTTTTTGATTTTGAAAAATTACGTAATCCTTTTTCAAAAGGCCTGATTGCATAACCACCATAAGCCTGATTAATGCCGCCGGTACCTTGGTAACTATTTGTAATTTGTCCGATTTGATCAACATTTTCGTACGTTGTTACCTGATAGCCAACATTCGAAAAAGGCAACAAGCCAAATGCAGCTCCCATATTTCGTCGTATAGGAAAAGCCAAAGAAATATAATTGAACCCACCATTTTGTTTATTTACATTTCCGTTCTGACTATCGGTATATTTATAAAACCCATAACGTGCGCCAAATTCGTAGGTCGTTAATTTATTATAGGAATACGAAGCAGGATTTCCCTGATTAATATAAAAAGGTGCCACCGAATCGTTTTGAAAAGCAGTAAAACTTCCTCCCTGGGCAAAGATGGCAGAAAAGCCGGTATTTTCAGGTCTACCTAAAGCAAAACGAGAATAAGGAGATGATGATGCACTTGTTTGTGCTCTGAGTAAAAAACCGGAGAATAAAACAAGGCAAAGTGTTAAAAAAAAATTCTTAAGGAGAGGTATGGTAAAGTAAAATTTCATTCAGTCCGCATAGTATTAAATCGGGCGCCGCAAAGATGCTATTTTTTAAGCCATCAACCAAAAAAGGAAGATTACCGCCGGTTGCAATAACAATGCCTTCTTTATTTTTTTCTTTAAAATTCTTTATATACCCGGCGGCTTCAAATAATAGACCTTGTTGAACACCGCTAAGTATAGAGCCCGCTGTGCTGGTACCGATAACGTCTGAAAAATCTTTTTCGTATGAAAGATGCGGAAGCCTGTCGGTAAAAACATTGAGTGATTTAAAACGCATATCTAAACCCGGCGAGATAGCTCCTCCATAAAATTCTTCTTTTTCATTAACAAAATTGTATTTCATACAGGTGCCCGCATCAATTATCAAAAGAGGTTTTGCGGGATAAAGTGCAATTGCCCCTGCTGCTGCTGCGATTCGGTCTTTGCCAAGTGTTTCGGGCGTGTGGTAGGTTATTTTAAAGGGAAGTCTAATATTTGAATCAAAATCAATGCAAAGTGTTTTATTTTGAAGAATATTGGTAATTTCTTTAGAATGGCTTATGACTGAACTGACCAAACTGCGTTTAATATCGGGTGTTTCAGAGAGGATTTTCTTTATTTCGTTAGATGCATTCTTATCAAATACAAAGCTTTTAACAAGTTCTCTTTCTGAAAAAAGGCCCGCTTTAGCCCATGTATTACCCAAATCAATTACCAAATTCATGTCCGCAAAATTAATTCTTTAAAAATCATAGCGCTATGACTTAACTCGTATTTATAAGATAAATACCAACAATAAAACAGAAATAAACCTGCTTAGCATCAGGTTTTTTTCGTCTCATTGGTGCAAAATAGTTTTTCAGGTAATAAAACTTTTACTAAATTTGCGACCTCTAAATAATAGGGCTGGTACCTTAGCTCAGTCGGTAGAGCAAAGGACTGAAAATCCTTGTGTCCCTGGTTCGATTCCTGGAGGTACCACCAGTTAAGTAGAAAAGTCCCTGTTATTACGCAGGGACTTTTTAGCTTTTTAGAGCTAACTTTTGCTCAATGATACAAAAAGCACTCGCTACTTTAAAAATTACTTCTCTAAAGCCCATGCAAGTGGATGCCATAGAAGCGGCTAAAAAACAACAGGATATTATTTTGCTTTCTCCAACCGGATCCGGTAAAACACTTGGCTTTCTGCTTCCTTTATTAAGCAACCTAAGCGCAGAAAAAAAAGGTGTGCAGGTTTTAATTATTGTCCCATCACGTGAATTAGGACTGCAAATAGAAACAGTTTTTAAACAAATGGGCTCGGGCTTTAAAATAAATTGTTGTTACGGCGGACATGCAACAAAAATTGAAAAAAATAATTTAGAGCATCCTCCGGCGGTATTAGTTGGTACCCCCGGAAGATTAGCTTACCACATTCGCAAAGCAAATTTTGAAACAAATTTAATTCACACATTGATATTAGATGAGTTTGATAAAGCTTTAGAATTCGGTTTTGAAGAAGATATGTCGTTTATTATTTCTCAATTAAAAAATTTAAAAAAACGTACACTCACTTCCGCAACAAAAATGAGTGAGATACCTGTCTTTACAGGCGTAAAAAATCCAATTGAATTAAATTATTTAAGCGCTACTCCCTCTAAATCTTCGCAATTAAAATTAAAATTTGTGCGTGCAGAGAGCAGAGATAAATTAGATGCTTTATATTCTTTGATTTGTAAATCGGGGACGAAAGCTATTTTGGTTTTTTGCAATCACCGTGATGCCGTTGAACGTATCAGCGATTTACTATGGAAAAAAGGATTAGCACACGATATTTTTCATGGAGGAATGGATCAAGAAGACCGCGAACGCGCCCTGATAAAATTCAGAAACGGAAGCCATCGTATTTTAGTTACAACCGATTTAGCTTCTCGCGGATTAGATATACCCGAAATAGAAATTATTATTCATTATCAATTACCGCTTACCGAAGATGCATACATACACCGTAACGGGCGTACCGCACGCATGAATGCAAAAGGAACATCTTATTTAATGCTTGCAGAAGCAGATACAATGCCTGCTTTTATTGAAGAAACACCCGAGGAGGAAACAGTATCTCTTAAAAATACTTTACCCCCTCCTCCATTATGGAGTACGCTTTACATTGCCGCCGGAAAAAAAGATAAAATTAACAAGATGGATATTGTTGGCGTGTTATTGCAAAAAGGGAAATTAAAAAAGGAAGAATTAGGTTTGATAGAAGTGTTAGACCATTCTTCTTACGCAGCTGTTAGCAGAGATAAAATTGAGCTTGTTGTAAAGTTGGTGAAGGAAGAAAAAATCAAGGGTCGTAAAATTAAGATGGAGGTTTCTAAATAATTATTCTTTGAAAGTTTCTCCTCCTTTCCGGCGAATGGGTAATTAGGGCGTTACCCGCTATTTAATTTTTTACAAACGCCAAACATCAGTAAGCGGGTCGCGCTTTTCGCTGCAAGTCCTCGCCCTTGTGTCATTCAGAGCAGAGCGAAGAATCTCCACCGGCTCCGGGCTTTCCGCTGCAAATGCGTTTTTCAGCATTCAACGAAACCTTTTAAAAGCAGACAAAATGAGTTAATCCCTAACGCAAATACAACGACCTCACCCTACCCTCTCCTGCAGGAGAGGGAAATACAACACAAAACAAAATTTAAGCTAACTATTAATTTAGAGTAAACCGATATTAAAACTCTCCCGCCTCTACCTGATGGATAGCAAGTTCAATTAATTTATCTTCGCCCGCAGCATCATACTCATGCTTCATGGTGTTACCAAACAAAACAGCTAAGCTTTGCCACATAAAAGCCTGAAAACTTCCGCGCATTTCTTTTACAATAGTGTAGGTTGTTTTTCCTGTTTCCCGGTCAATTAATTTCATTAAAATTCTTCCTTGATTAACAGAAAGATTTTTCAACTCTGCGGCAAACTGTTTTTGCAATTCCTTTTCGCACATTTTCAAGTACGTTGCTCTTACTTTTTCGTTGGGCATCTTTGCCAATATTAAATCATACTCTTTAAGTTTAGCGGCCGCTAAAATTGCATAAGGGTAAACTTTTTTTACATTGCTTCTAATGCGGGTCCACTCAACATATCTTTTACGCGTAGTAAAAGGAATTTCTGTTGTAACACTTATCCAGGGCAACCAAATATAAGGTAAAGTATCTCCGTTTTCAATGATGGCATGCACCACATAACCCTTATCGGTTTTATTTAAATAAGTTCCGTCATTATCCTGAGAAAAAACAGAGAAAGGACAAATCAAAAAAGTAAAAAAAATACAAAAGTGTAGCAGGAAGTAATTTGCAAAAATTTGTTTTATATTAAAATAGGCTGACATGGCCTTCGGTTTCTATTTAGTCTTCAACAAGCTCAGACTGACAAGAGCCGTCTCTGATATTAATATCTACAAAACGAAAAAGTAACCCTTCTTATTGCAAACGATTTTCTTTCCATTTTGAACGGGCAGCATCTGCATTACCTTGTTTGGCAATTTTCGTGCCGTTTTCGGTAATGATAGCTCCCAAAAGTGCCGCTATTTCTGCTTCTTCGGGGCTTTGCTTATCAAGCATCTCGGGTTTGTAATACAACTTAATAAAATTTGTATCAAACTTTCCGCTGGTAAAAGCTTTGTGTTTTAAAACAAAAGAGCAAAATTCTAAAGTCGTTGTAACACCCGTAATAACATATTCATCAATGGCGCGCAGCATGCGCTGAATTGCTTCTTCCCTATCTTTGCCGTGTACAATTAATTTAGCTATCATCGGGTCGTAGTAAATCGGAATATCCATTCCCTCCTCAAAACCATCATCCACACGCACACCCGTTCCTTTCGGAATACGGTAAGTAATCAGTTTTCCAATATCAGGTAAAAAATTATTTCTGGGGTCTTCGGCACATACACGTACCTCGAGTGCATGTCCGTTTATTTTTAAATCTTCCTGCTTAAAAGAAAGTTTTTCTCCGCGCGCGACTTTTATTTGCTCTTTTACTAAATCTAATCCCGTTATCATTTCGGTTACCGGATGTTCAACCTGCAAACGCGTATTCATTTCCAGAAAATAAAAATTCATTTTATCGTCAACCAAAAACTCCACCGTACCCGCACCACTGTAATTACAAGCCTTTGATACAGCAACGGCACACTCACCCATTTTTTTACGTAGCTCGGGTGTTAACACCGAAGAAGGAGCTTCTTCAATAACTTTTTGGTGGCGACGTTGAATGCTGCACTCTCGTTCAAAAAGGTAAACCACGTTACCATGATTATCTGCTAAAATCTGAATTTCTATATGTCGCGGACTTGAAACAAATTTTTCTATAAAAACAGCATCGTCTCCAAAAGCCGATTTGGCTTCGCTCATTGCCAAATGCATTTGCTCTTCAACTTCTTCTAATTTCTCTACCAGGCGCATGCCTTTACCACCACCACCTGCCGACGCTTTTATCAATAAGGGAAACCCGGTTGCTTTGGCTACGTTAATAGCCTCTTGCAAATTTCTTATTGCTCCTTCACTACCCGGAACCATCGGGACATTAAACTTTTTAGCGGCTGCTTTGGCAGAGAGTTTGTCGCCCATCATATTCATAGCCTCAGGAGTAGGCCCTATAAACGTGATGCCGGCTTTTTTAACTGCTGCTGCAAAACCTGCATTTTCCGATAAAAATCCGTAGCCCGGATGTATGCCATCTACTCCTAATTTTTTGGCTACTTCAATAATTTTATCTCCCTTTAAATAACTTTGATTGCTTGGCGGAGGCCCTATACAAACAGCTTCGTCGGCATATTTTACAAAGGGCGCATTCCTATCTGCTTCGCTGAAAACAGCAACTGTTTTTATGCCCATTTCGCGCGCACTACGCATAACACGTAAGGCAATTTCTCCTCGGTTGGCAACTAATATTTTTTTCATAGCACTCCTTAATTTAAACTTAAAATCTATCCCTTTGGGATACTAATTCTTGCTTAAAAGTACGGGTTTTTAGCCTTATTTTGGTTAATTCTTTTCACAATTTATGTTGTTTGAAACCATTATAATAGGTCATAAGTAAATAATTTCTTATACTTTTGGTCACTTAAAATTTCACTGATGAAAAAGATTTTTACAGCAACATTTTTATTAGCCTGCGCACTTTTATCTGCGCAAATCCAATCTGACACAGCAAGTAAAGCCCCTGAAAACTGGTTTAACCTTGATCCTTACGCTAATTCCACAAACGGAGTAAGCGCAGAAAAAACATATAGTGAATTATTGAAAGGAAAAAAATCCACTACCGTAATTGTTGGCGTTATTGATAGCGGTGTCGATTTTAATCACGAAGATTTAAAAGATGTTATGTGGACAAACCCAAAAGAAATTGCAGATAATGGTATTGACGATGATAAAAACGGGTATATAGATGATATACACGGGTGGAATTTTTTAGGTGGGAAAGACGGTAAAAACGTAGAAAAAGAAACACTTGAGCTAACACGTTTGTATCGAGAAATGAAACCTAAATACGAGGGTAAAGATGAAAAAACTGCCACAGATAAAAAGGAATATAAATATTATATTCAATTAAAAGATGAGTATGAGAAAAAATTAAACGCCGCGCAAAATCAGCTTACCCAAATAAAATTTGTGAACGATATGTTTATCTCTATTAACCTCGCCATAAAAGAAGAAACGAAGGTAGACACAGTAAAGTATGCACAATTAGAAAAATACACACCAAAAGATAAAAAAGAAGAACAACTGGTAAACTACGCCAAACTTATTTTGGCAAGTGATAAGGAAGTTTCATTAGATGTAATTTTAAAACAATTAGAAGAAGCCATTGATCATTTTGAAGACGAGGTTAAATACAATCTTAATTTAGAGTACGACCCCCGAGGCATTATTGGTGATGATTATAAAAACTCCAATGAGAAACTTTACGGAAACAATGATTGCAATGGCCCCGGCAGCTTACACGGCACACACGTTGCCGGAATTATTGGCGCTAATCGAACAAATAACAAAGGAATAAAAGGTGTTGCAGATAACGTACGTATAATGGCTGTGCGCGCAGTACCCGATGGTGATGAGCGTGATAAAGATGTTGCCAACGCAATTATTTACGCTGTTGATAATGGTGCCAAAGTAATTAACATGAGTTTCGGAAAAATGTACCCCTATGATAAAGCTGCTGTTGACCGAGCTGTAAAATATGCAGAAAGCAAAGATGTTCTACTTATTCATGCCGCAGGAAACGACGGGATTGACATTGATAAAACGGCGCATTACCCCTGTAAAAAATATGCTACCGGTAAAAGCGCAAAAAACTGGATTGATGTTGGTGCTCTCAGTTGGAAGAAAAACGAAAAAATTCCTGCTTCTTTTTCTAACTACGGAGAAGAAACAGTTAATGTATTTGCCCCGGGCGTAGATATTTATTCTACAAAAACAGGTGGCGGCTACTTAAACGAAAGTGGTACGAGCATGGCTTGTCCGGTTACAGCCGGTGTTGCTGCCGTCATTCGTTCATACTACCCAAACTTAACCGCTAAACAGGTTAAAAAAATTATTGAAAAATCTGCCATTGTTGATTACAAAAAAATGATGGTAAACAAACCCGGCGGAAAAGAAATAACGTATGTTGTTAAAAAAGGAGATACTGTAAAAAGTATTGCAGCTAAAAATAAAGTAAGTGAAGAGGAATTAACAAAACTAAATCCTGAACTAAAAGAAGGCATAAAAGAAGGACAGGAATTAGGTCTTAAAGAAAAAATAAAATTTGCGGAACTGTCTACTACAGGCGGATTAGTAAACCTGTATAAAGCTGTTCAATTAGCTGAAAAAATGAGTAACTAATTTTTTAGCGCAGAAATTATGTCGAGGTTATTTCTATTCTATTTTTTTCTTTTTCAGTTTACATTCACTCATTTTTCTTTTTCGCAGAGTTACGCGCCCTCAAAAAATGAAAGAATTATTGGCGGAAAAAAATACTTAATTCATAAAGTAGAAAAAGGGCAAAGCCTCTACGGAATTGCAAAACTTTATACAGTTGATTTAAATGTTTTGGTAATTGAAAACCCTGAAGCTATTGACGGTATTAAAGCCGGGCAAGAACTTAAAATTCCAACCGAAAAACAAAAACCGGTTACGTTTAGTGCTGCCGATTTAGAAAAATACATTATACACAACGTAGTAAAAGGAGAAACGGTTTATAGTATTTGTTATAAGTATCAGATTACCGAACAGCAATTACAACAATTAAATCCCGACTTAAAAAACGGGTTAAAAGAAAATGGTGTTTTAAAAATTAAAGAAAAAACTAAATTAACTACAACCCATACAGTTACTGTACAACAAACAAATACAGTTACTGCCGTAATTGCAAAAGACAGTACGCCGGTTGTTTCCATTAACAAATCTAAAAAAAGCAGTTATAATGTAGGTGTATTTCTTCCTTTTCGTTTAAAGGAAAACGAAACACTTAATATTGATGAATTGGTTGTAAATAATCAAAATTTTCCGGCGACAGAACAACTGGCACTTGATTTTTATGAGGGATTGTTGCGCGCCGCAGACTCACTTAAATCGAGCGATTTCTCGATTAATTTTAAAATTTATGATGTTGGCGAAAAAGATTCTTTACAGGTTTTAAAACATGCGCAGGACAATAACTTTAAAAATTTAGATTTAATTATTGGTCCGCTTTATAATTCTTCTTTTAAAATAATTACAACCGAGGCAAAAAAAATGCAAATACCTTGTGTATCCCCACTTACGCAGCAAAACAAAGTATTATTTGAAAGTGTTTTTACCAGCAAAACTACGCCTGCAAACAGCACACTATTAGAAGGGCTTGTTAATTTTTGTGCAGACTCTTTAAGAATGTACAATATTATTTTGGTTAACTCAGGTGTTTTAAAAGATCAGCAAAACATAAAATATTTTAAGCAATCGTATAATGAAAAAATGCTCGCGAAAAATTTAAAAGATACCTTGCCGGAAGTGCGCGGCATTATTGCTAAAACTCTTTACAAGGTCGATAAATTAAATTACTATATCGTATTGACAGAAAACGAAGTTTTTATTTCTGATTTTGTTACACACCTAAATATGTTTGCCGATAAAAAAGAAAATATTCGTTTAATAGGTTTGCGCAAATGGCTTACGTTTGAAAATCTGGACTTAGAATACCTTAACCGCTTTGGTTTTATTTTTCCGGCACCTTACTTTATTGATAATGATAATGCCTCCCTGAAAAAATTAAACGCCGTTTACCGTCAGAAATATTATACCGATGCGGGCGATTATTATTACTACGCAAACGAATTGGGATTGTATTATTTTAATTTACTGAAAACAACCGGACCAACTTTTTGTGTGGTGTTAGATGATTTCCCTAAAAAAGGGACTGTATTAAATTTTGATTTTTATCATCCCAACAACAATACCGGTTTTGAAAACCGCGCCGTACAAATAATTCGTTTTACTGATTACCAACTTAAAAAAGCAAACTAGTGCCGATAAGAGAAGACATAACTGCGTGGTTGCAAAATCTGCAAAGCAATATATGCGACGCGCTTGAAGCGGCAGATGGAAAAGCAAAATTTACTAGAGAGGCATGGGAACGCCCTGAAGGCGGAGGCGGATTAACCCGGGTAATCGGTGATGGAAATGTAATTGAAAAAGGTGGTGTAAATTTTTCCGCTGTTTATGGAGAGACGCCGGCGTTTTTGTTGAAAGAGAAAGAACATGCCCTCACCCAACCCTCTCCCGCGGGAGAGGGCAATACAACATTTTACGCCACCGGTGTTTCTATTGTTTTACATCCGCAAAGTCCTATGGTGCCGATTATACATATGAACATACGTTACTTTGAAATGAGCAACGGTGTGTATTGGCTTGGCGGAGGAATAGATTTAACCCCTCATTATGTAAATGAACCCGACGCAAAATATTTTCATCAGACATTAAAAACAGTTTGTGATAAACATCACCCAACTTATTATGATGAATTTAAAAAATGGGCTGACGATTATTTCTTCATTAAACACCGAAACGAAACGCGTGGTGTAGGCGGAATATTTTTTGACCGATTAAACAGTTCGGAAAAAATGAGCTTTCGTAAAAATCTTGCGTTCTGGAAAGAGGTTGGAGAAAGTTTTGCTCCGCTTTATGTTGAGTTGATGAACAGAAATAAAAATCTTGCTTATACTGAAACTGAAAAGCAATGGCAACTACTTCGTCGGGGTCGTTATGCCGAGTTTAATTTGGTGTACGATAAAGGAACTAAGTTTGGATTAGAAACAAACGGAAGAATAGAATCTATTTTGATGAGTCTCCCTCCTCTTGCATCTTGGTTGTACGATTTCAAACCTCTGCCAAACAGCCAAGAAGAAAAAACATTATCTCTTTTGAAAAAAGGAGTTGAGTGGGCTTAATTTCTACCTCCTAACCGTCATTGCGAAGAATAGCTTGTCCCGAATTAATTTCAAGAAAGCAATCTCACAATATTTTATTAATTTCTTTTCCCTTGACGAAAAAGAAACAGGGCAAAGATGCAGTGCATGTTTGAGCCGGGTTGTGAGATGGCTCAAGTCCAAACGATTCCTTCCGCACAAGGCCACACGGCATCGCGTTTAGACAATCCAGTCCGCTCTTCCAAAATAAATATACAAAATTTAAACTTTGCATTCTTTGCGACTTTGCGAGAAACAAATTACTCTTTAACCAACTTCATATACCTGCCCTGTGCTTGCACAGTATAAATTCCTGGAGAAAATTTACTTACATCAATAGTTGTGGTTTTCTCCCCTTGAGGGGAGATGCCGTAGGCAGAGGGGTGTATTGTTGATTGATAAACTTTTTCTCCCAATTAGGAACCACCCCGTCCGCCGAAAAGGCAGACACCCCTCCCTGAAAAAAAGGAGGGGAAAGTTAAAGTTTATGCTTCTACTTTTTTCTGAGAGCGTTTACGTTCGTTTTCTTCCAGAATAATTTTACGGAGACGCAAAGCAAGCGGAGTAATTTCTACATACTCATCAACTGCAATGTATTCCATAGCTTCTTCTAAGGAAAATTTAACAGGAGGTATAATACGCATCTTCTCATCTGTACCCGATGCACGCATGTTGGTTAATTTTTTCTCTCCGCAAATATTTATTACTAAATCATCAGGACGAATATGTTCTCCGATAATCATACCCGGATAAACTTCTTCTCCGGCGTTCACAAAAAACTTACCTCTGTCTTGTAATTTATCAATACTGTAAGCAACTGAAGTACCTTTTTCTTTAGAAATAAGTACGCCTGCTATACGTTGCGCAATATGTCCTTTCCAAGGTTCGAAAGCTTTAAAACGATGCGCCATGATAGCTTCTCCGGCAGTAGCCGTTAAAATATTATTACGCAAACCTATGATACCGCGGGCAGGGATTTCAAACTCCATGTGAATTAAATCTCCTTTGGGTTGCATAACCAGCATATCACCTTTACGCTGAGAAACCAAATCAATAACACGACTTGATGATTCTTCGGGCACATCTACTGTTAATACTTCAATTGGTTCACATTTTACGCCATCAATTTCTTTTATGATAACTTGTGGTTGTCCTATTTGCAATTCATACCCTTCGCGGCGCATAGTCTCTATTAAAACCGATAAGTGAAGAATACCGCGACCATACACCAAATAAGAATCAGGCGAACCTGTTTCTTCCAAACGCATGGCAAGATTTTTTTCAAGCTCTTTATATAAACGATCGCGTAGATGGCGTGATGTTACGAATTTACCATCCTTCCCAAAAAACGGTGAAGTATTGATAGTAAATAACATACTCATGGTTGGCTCATCAATAGGTATAACAGGTAAACCTTCCGGTTTTTCAAAATCGGCAACAACATCGCCAATTTCAAAACCTTCAATTCCGGTAAAAGCACAAATGTCTCCTGCTGTAACTTCGGTTACTTTTACTTTGCCTAATCCGTCGAAAATAAATAGTTCTTTAATACGAGATTTTACAATGCTTCCGTCGCGTTTTACAACCGATACGGGCATATTTTCTTTTATCGTTCCGCGAAATACACGTCCGATTGCAATACGCCCGATAAAAGAAGAGTAATCTAAAGAAGTAATTTGCAATTGTAATGTTCCTTCACGGCGAGGCGCTTCAGGAATTTTATCTAAAATAACATCTAACAAATAGGTGATATCTGTGGTTGGAGTTTTATAATCCGGTCCCATCCAGCCTTGTTTAGAAGAACCGTAAACAGTTGGAAAATCTAATTGATCTTCGCTGGCATCAAGATTAAAGAATAAATCAAACACCGCGTCGTGAACCTCATCGGGTCTGCAATTTGGTTTATCAACTTTATTAATAACAACGATAGCTTTTTTACCTTGAGAAATTGCTTTTTGCAACACAAAACGAGTTTGAGGCATTGGCCCTTCGAAAGCATCTACCAATAACAAAACGCCATCGGCCATGTTAAGTACGCGTTCAACTTCTCCGCCAAAATCGGCGTGACCCGGAGTATCAATAATATTGATTTTTGTTCCCTTATACATTACAGAAACGTTTTTGGCAAGAATGGTAATACCACGCTCTCGCTCTAAATCGTTATTATCTAAAATTAGTTCTCCTGTTGCCTGATTTTCTCTGAAAAGATTACAAGTGTGCAGTATTTTATCAACCAAAGTAGTTTTACCGTGGTCAACGTGTGCAATGATGGCAATGTTTTTAATGTTCATAGTGCTTTTTTAATCGGCCGCGAAGGTACGAAATAAACTACGAATTACGACCTACGAATTACGAATGAGGTACGAATAGTACGAATCAATACAGTGCAGATTTGTACAATTCGTATGGCTGCTATTCGTAATTAGTATCTTCGTCGGCTGTTATTCGTAATCCGCAGAAAATGAATTATAAAATTGAAAAGCTCGAAACCGTTGAAGAAATGGTTAAAACATTAGACCTGATTAAAGAATTGACACCGGATGTTACGTATGATTCTTATTGGGAAATGCTTGGGGAAATGCTTCCGCATAACTACAGGCAGGTTGCCGTTTATGACGAAAATACCTTAATTGGGGTATCGGGTTACTGGATTGCCACCAAGATTTATTGCGGGAAATATATAGAGATTGACAACCTTGTTGTAGCAAAAAAATACCGTTCTAAGAACATAGGTAAATTACTGGTTGATTGGATGTTAGATGAGACTAGGCGAAGTGATTGTAAAACCGCTTTATTGGATGCTTATGTGGAGAATTTTAAGGCTCATAAATTTTATTACAGAGAGGGTTTTGTTGCCCGAGGCTTTCATTATCTGAAAAAATTATAACAACCAAGTATTAACAATTGGTCGAAAAGCCAATTCAACAGCGCGATTATAGCTTATCTTTGCATTAAAGAAAAACTAAAATGTCAGAAGCAACACATGTAAAATTTGGCCAACAGCAACGCGTCTTCATACAAACCCTTCGCCAACGGGTTGATCAATATTTTAAAGAGAAAAAAGTGTCTAAGAACGGCAATGTAAACATGGTATTAAAGACCATCTTTATGTTTGCGCTTTATATTGCTCCTTATGTTTTAATTATTTCAGGTATTGTTGAATATACCCCAATTATGGCACTTTTATGTGTTGTTATGGGATTTGGCATGGCGGGCATTGGTCTTTCTGTTATGCACGATGCTAATCATGGAAGCTATTCCAGAAATTTAAAGGTAAACAAGATTATGTCTTACACTACTAATTTAGTAGGCGGGCATTACCTTAACTGGCAATTACAACATAATACACTTCACCATACTTTTACTAATATCTCCGGGCATGATGAAGACATTGATGCTCCGGCATTTTTCCTACGCTTTTCTCCACATTCACCCCACAGAAAAATACAACGTTTTCAATTTTTGTATGCCTGGTTCTTTTACGGGTTGTTAACCATTATGTGGACCACCACAAAAGATTTTAAGCAATTGATACGTTACAAAAAGATGGGTTTGCTTACCACTCACAAACAAAATTTTGGCAAACAGTTGGCCATCTTAATCGTTGCTAAATTATTATACCACACCGTATTTTTAGTAATCCCGATGCTTGTATTACCTATAGCTTGGTGGCAAATAGTAATCGGATTTGTAATTATGCAGTTTACGGCAGGACTTCTTCTTTCTGCAGTATTTCAGCCGGCACATGTAATGGAAGAGACTTCTTTTCCTTTGCCGGATAAAACAGGAAATATTGAAAATGATTGGGCTGTTCACCAACTTTACACAACGGCTAACTTTGCTCCTAAAAGCAGAATATTTTCATGGTATATCGGCGGATTGAACTATCAGGTAGAACATCATTTGTTTCCATCTGTTTGCCATGTGCATTACCGCAAAATTGCTAAAATAGTAAAGAGTACAGCTGCAGAGTTTAATTTTCCATACTACTCTGAAACTACTTTTGTAAGCGCACTTTGGTCGCACACAAAAATGCTTTGGCGCTTAGGGAAAACTCCGCTTCCGGCATAGGTATTTTTGACACGAATTTCACGAATTAGTATTATTGCTATTGCATTCTATAATTAGTGCAATTAGTGCTAACACATTTTCTTCTTAACAGAAATTTGCAACATCTTTCCAATATTTTCGGCTTACCTTCGTTCCACTAACAAAACTGTTTATGGATAAGATAACTTTGCTTTGGGCCGATGATGAAATTGAGCTATTAAAACCCCACGTATTATTTCTTCAACAAAAAGGTTACGAAGTAAGCACTGTTTGCAGTGGTGATGAAGCGCTTGATCTTATTAAAGAAAAGAATTTTGATGTTGTATTGTTGGATGAGAACATGCCCGGATTATCCGGATTAGAAACCCTTTCCCGTCTTAAAACAATGCGCAGTGAAATTCCGGTTATAATGATTACAAAAAGCGAGGAAGAGTATATTATGGATGATGCCATAGGATCTAAAATTGCCGATTACCTGATAAAACCTGTCAATCCCAATCAAATACTTCTTTCGCTAAAAAAAACTTTAGATAACAGGCGTTTAGTAGGGGAAAAAACAAATACATCGTACCGACAAGCTTTTCAGGAAATAAGTGTTTTGCTTAATTCTGATTTAGATTATACTGAATGGTGCGATTTGTACAAAAAAATTGTTTTCTGGGAATTAGAAATTGATAAATCATCCGATAAAAGCATGTTGGAGATTGTCCGCATGCAAAAAGCCGAAGCAAACACACGCTTTTGTAAATTTATTGAAACACATTATGTAGACTGGTTAAACGGAAAGACAAAAAATCCGCCAACTATGTCGCACACGCTCATAAAAAATAAACTTATACCCGAACTGGAGAAAAGCGAAAGTGTATTTTTTATTTTAATAGATAATTTACGTTACGACCAATGGAAAGTAATACAGCCCATACTTTCTGAAATGTATAAAACAGAAAGCGAAGAATTGTATTATGCCATTTTACCTACGGCAACACAATATGCCCGCAACGCTATTTTCTCAGGACTAATGCCTTTAGAAATTGAAAAGCGCTTTCCGAAAATGTGGTTGAATGATGAAGATGAAGGTTTAAAAAATCAGTTTGAAGAACCTTTGTTGCAAGAGCAAATGAAGCGCTTGGGTAAGAATATTAAAATGAGTTATAATAAAATTACCAATAACGCTGCCGGAAAAAGACTATCAGACAACCTAAATAATTTACTTCAAAATAAATTAAACGTTATCGTTTATAATTTTGTGGATATGCTCTCGCATGCGCGCACCGATATGGAAGTCATTCGCGAGTTGGCAGATGATGAGCCTGCTTATCGTTCAATTACCAAATCGTGGTTAGAGCATTCTCCTCTGCTCGAAATTATAAAGCAATTAGCCGAGCGAAAAATTAAGATCATTATTACAACCGATCACGGCACCGTTAACGTAAAAGATCCTGCTAAAGTTGTTGGCGACCGCAATGTAAATACAAACCTGCGTTACAAAACCGGCAAAACACTAGACTACAATAAAAAAGATGTGTTTGAAATAAGAAATCCGCACGATGCGTTTTTACCTAAGCAGCATGTAAGTTCGGTCTATATTTTTGCGAAGGAATACCGCTTTTTTGCTTACCCCAATAATTATAATCACTATGTAAATTATTACAAGAATACTTTTCAGCATGGTGGCATTTCTTTGGAGGAAGTAATTATTCCTTACATCACGCTGAGCGCAAAGTAAAAAATGTTAGCCGCAGATTACGCGGATTTCACAGATAAAATTGTTGTTGATTTTACAATTAAATAAA
>OLKW01000143.1_pt1 | contig 40922 bp, 31 predicted proteins | sample 1604351 | NCBI WGS metagenome assembly OLKW01 (sample SAMEA104055714, study PRJEB20765) | soil metagenome | isolation source: soil
GTCTATAGAATGCTTACCAACAATACTTATACAGGATTGATAGAACATAAAGGAGAATTGCACGAAGGAAATTTTCAGCCCCTGATAGATAAAGCAACTTTTGAAACGGTACAAAAGAAACTAAAAGAAAGAGCAAGGCCGAGAAAAACCAAAAAGCAACATGATTTTCCTTTTCGGGGAATGTTCAAGTGTGCCGAATGCGGAGGGCAGATAACGGCGCAATTTGCCAAAGGTAACGGAGGAACATACCGTTATTATCGTTGCAGCAAAAAATTCGGCATCTGCAAACAAGGGTATTTGCGGGAGGACTTGCTCTTGGTACAATTAAAAGAACAGTTTCAAAAGATTGCGCTTCCTGACGATTGGGCTGAAAGCATGTTAAAAGAAATAGAACTTTGGCAAAGGGGCGAACAAGTGCAAACAAGGTCTTCCGTACAAAACCATAATGTACAAATCAAACAAATAGAAGTACGGATGGACAAACTTGTCGGCGCGTACTTGGAAGGAATAATTGAAAAGGAAAATTATCTCAAAAAGAAGGACGAATTATTAAAAGAAAAAGCTGATTTAAAGTTAAGGAATTCCGGTTTTGGGCAGACAAGTCAAACTTGGGTCGAACCGTTGAAAGATTGGATTAAAACAGCCCATTTAGCAGGGAAACTGGCAGATTCAACCGTGAATTTATCGGAGTTTAAAGAACTTTCGGAAAAAGTTGGGTCGAACCGTCTTTTGAAGGATAAAAAAATTGTATTTGATTGGTTGCCGCCTTTTGATTTACTCACTAAACACAAGGGATTGCAAACAAAAAGCTCCGCCGAGGCGGAGCTTAAAAAAGGGGGGAATAGAACTGAAAAAAAGGAACATCTCTATTGGCGGAGAGGGCGGGATTCGAACCCGCGATACCTTTTGGGTATACACGCTTTCCAAGCATGCTCGATCGGCCACTCTGACACCTCTCCTTTACTTCAATACAACATCAAACCTTTTGTTTTTTCTTTGCGTCTTCGCACCTTAGCGGTTCAATTCTTTATGCAACAGCGTTTTTTATTACACCAAGCTCTTTGCCAATTTTAGCAAAAGCTGCAATTGCTTTATCTAAATGTTCTTTCTCATGTGCGGCTGATAGCTGTACACGTATACGTGCTTGTCCTTTTGCAACAACAGGGTAGAAGAAACCAATTACATAAATTCCTTCTGCTAATAATTTCTCGGCAAAAGTCTGTGCCAGTTTTGCATCATACAACATAATTGGCACTATAGCCGAATCGCCATTTTTAAATTCTAAGCCCGCTTCTTTAATTCCTTTTTTAAAGTAATTAATATTCCATTCTAATTTATCGCGAAGCGTAGTTGTTTCGTTCAGCATATCAAATACAGCCATAGATGCGCCAACAATATTTGGAGCCAATGAATTTGAAAATAAATACGGACGAGAACGTTGTCTAAGCATTTCAATAACTTCTTTTTTTCCTGTTGTAAATCCACCCATGGCGCCACCTAATGCTTTGCCCAATGTTCCGGTAATAATATCAACGCGGTGCATTACGTTTTTTAATTCAACAGTACCACGACCTGTTTTGCCAATGAATCCGGTTGCATGACTTTCATCAACCATTACCATAGCATTATATTTCTCAGCTAAATCACAAATTTTATCGAGTGGTGCAACAAATCCATCCATGCTAAAAACACCGTCTGTTACAATCAATCGGAAGCGTTGTGCTTGCGCGGTTTTTAATTGCTCTTCCAAATCAGCCATATCACAATTTTTGTAGCGGTAGCGATGCGATTTACATAAACGCACTCCGTCAATAATAGAAGCGTGATTTAACTCATCCGAAATAATTGCATCTTCTTCGCCAAGCAAAGGTTCAAACACTCCGCCATTGGCATCAAAGCATGCTGCGTAAAGAATAGTATCTTCTTGTCCTAAAAACTTTGCGATTTTTTGCTCGAGCTCTTTATGAATATCCTGTGTGCCGCAAATAAAACGTACAGAAGACATTCCATAACCTCTATAATCAAGTGCTTTGTGGGCAGCTTCAATAACTTTAGGATGTGAGGAAAGCCCAAGGTAATTATTAGCACAAAAAATAATTACTTCTTTTCCATTAGCTAATTTAATTACCGCGCCTTGTTCTGAAGCAATAATGCGCTCACGTTTAAATAAACCGGCTTCTTCAATGGCGGTAAGTTCTTTTTGCAAGTGTTGTTGAAATGTGCCGTACATACTCCCTGATTTGTTGCGAATATCGGTAATTAATCTTTTGCGTAAAAATAAATGAATAAAGGCTAACCTGACTATTGTACAATAAACCTTTTTACGTCGTATCCGCCGGTGACAGACTTAATTTTTACAAAATATAATCCGGGCGGTAAAATAAAATTGAAATCGTATTTTGATTTTCCTTGTACGTTTTCTTCGTGAACAATTTGTCCGTTTACATTTATTATTTCTAATTGAATTGATGTTGACTTATTATCATTTACACTAATGGTAAATGCACCTTGATTAATAGAAGGATATAAATTAAAAGAAGAAGGTTTTACGGTATTTTCTTTTACTGAAGTTACAAACGTATTTAAATCGGTTGCCCAAATGCCGCGACCAAAACTTGAAATATATATTTTGTTAAGTGGAATATTAAACTCAATATCTGTTAAAATTACATTGGGTAAACCGGTACTTTGATTAACCCATGTTGTTGTTCCGTTATACAAAACATAAATCCCTAAATCGGTTGCAATCATCACATCGCCTCCTGTGCCGGGAATATATTTTATGCAATTAACAGGAATGTTAGGAAGGTTATAAGAAATATTTTGCCAACTGTTACCCGTGTTTGTTGTTTTGAAAACTTTATTCCCCACACTAAATCCCGCGAGGGTAATATACGCTGTGCTGTTAACAGATTGGCTTACTTCGATGCTTGTATAATATAAAGAGTCGGGTAGGCCGGGTGTAATATCTACCCAACTGCTGCCACCGGTTGTTGTAACGTACACACTTCCGGGAATAGCGTATTCATACCTTACTCTTTTTGTTGCGTAAATTGTATTTGCATTTGTATGCGAGACAGCAAGGGCACAAATTTCGTTATCGTAAAATCCTCCAACAGGAAAACTTGAAATAGCGCCCCATGAACTGCCATTATCGGTTGATTTAACTACGTTTGTAAAACCCGCATAAAGCGTTCCGTAATTTTTATAATCGGCAGTAATGGGTGTAGTCCATTCTCCGTTTTCGCTGTTTACATTGGGATTTCCGCCGGCACCAAAACTTATACCCCCGTTATTTGAAAATCCTAAATTTCCGTACTGACTCGATGCCCACATAAAACCATCATTGATAGTATCTAAATAATTATCCATTCCGTCGCCACCATAAATTGTGTTCCATCCCGAACCATCATAATAAAAACTTCCGTTGTCTTGGGCGCCGGCTAATAAAAGCCCGCTTGCATTTTTCGAACTCGATATGCGATAAAAAGAACTAATGTTCATTCCGTCACTAATTTTTGTCCATTGTGTAGGCCATGGTGTACCGCCTTGAGCCGCTGACCAAGGTATAGCTGTAATACTTGTTGTACGATAAATTCCTCCATCGCTACAGGCAAAATAATTTCCGGTTAACGGTTGTGATGTAAGAAAATGTACATCACCATGTATGGTTGGGCCGTAAGCAGTTGTCCAAAACATAATCGGATTAAAAGTTTGAGCTCCATCTGTAGAGCCCCACATATTTACACCGCCAACATAAACTACATCGCGGTTTAACGGATCAACCATAAATCCTAAATCGTAATTGCCTTGTCCGCCCGGACCTGTACCATCATTACCTTCAAATAAATTTACACCCGGATTAGAACGTTGCCAATTTATTCCTCCATTAGTTGATTTATAAACCGCATAAAATCCTCCGAGGGTATCAACCGTCATGGCATATAAATAATTATGATCGGAAGGAGCAAGTGCAAGTTTTACACGCTGCACAGAATCGCGAAGTGGGATGCCTGTGTTAAGCATAGTCCATGTTCCTCCAAAATCAATTGATTTATAAATTGCAGCGTAACCTGCATTAGCGGCATACACCCAACCGGTTGCTGCGTACAAAGTAGATGGAGTAGTGGGGTCTTGCAGTAAATCCCAAAAAAGAGAATCTAATGTATGCGTCCAGGTTGTTCCGCCATTAGCAGAAGTGTACATACCGCTTACTCCGCATGCAACTAAATTATTGCTGTTAGTTGGGTCAATTACAATTTTTCGTAATAAAGAAGCTTCGCCTTGCGTAAGTTGAAAACTTAATCCGGTTGGACTCCAATTTAATCCACCATCGGTAGTTTTATAAACTCCCAAACCAAAATGCGTATTTCTTTTTTTTCCGTTGAGATGGAGACCAAAACCAATGTATTCAAAATCGCAGACAGAAATATAAATTGTATTGGTATCATTGGGGTCGATGCAAATATCGCTGATGCGTGTAATGGGTAAATTATCTGTGAGGGGAGTCCAGTTTTGTCCGTTGTTAACTGTTTTCCATAAACCGCCTTGTGCAACGCCCACGTAATAACTGGCAGGGTTAGTAGGGTGGAAGGCCATACAGTTAATGCGGCCTATGCCGTTTTCCATATAACCGGTTTCGTTATTTGGTAAATTAAACGGGCCAACAGGAAACCAGGAAGCGCTGTTAGTTTTTTGAAGAGAAGAATTTTCTTTTTGTTTAGCAGCCTTTATGGCTTCGTTTATATACGTATCCTCGCAAGCCGGTTCACCTTTTGCGTTGGTGTGCATTTGGGTTTCCATTTCCCAACGTTTAAAATATTTCCAGTGTTTTTCTTTTTTTAGATTGTGTGTTTTTTTCCAGTCATTAAAACTTAGTTGCATTTTTTTAAAGCTTGGCGCTTCGTTACTTTGCTTTTTAATAAACGATTGAGCGCTTAAATTAAAACACGCGGCAATTAAAAGAAATAAAATTAATTTTTTCATGGAAGAAAATTACATCTCAAATATACTACTTACAGAAAAAGAAAAAAAGGGAAAAGAAAAGTTTAACGGTAAAATTTATCTGAAACCAAATCCCTGACTAATTCTCCAGGTGATGCTTGCCATAAAGGTTTTAAGTGTTTCGCGGGTTTCGGGTTTTTCTTTTGCGTTTTCTATGAGGATAATTTCAATAAACTCGGCGAGATCTTTTTTTTCTTCCGCTTTTGCTTCAACTATTTCAGTTAATAAATGAGAGGCTTCTTTCAATTTATTTTCTTTCACAAGCGCCAGAGCATCTTCAATCTTTTTATTGTAGTCTCTCATAAATAAAAATTTATAGCGACAAATAAAGCCAATTTATTTCAATAAGTTAAACTAATTGCGATTTTAAGTGTTTTCACGTATTTATTTAGTCAGTCGTCAAAAAGTTTTTATTGAATTAGTTTAAGTACCATCCCACACAACCATTAACGATTTCAGAAATCTTGATGGTTTATTGAGCACAAAAACAATAAAAAACCGGCAGAAATACCAATAACCGGCTTAAAAACAAGTCGTTAAAAAAATTTTTGCGTTTCGGGCATTTAAATTACCTTTGGCTTTCAAAATTTTAAAAAACAAAAAAATAATAACATGAAAAAACAATTACTTGCGCTCACATTATTTATGATGAGCATTGGCTTATTCAGCCAGTCGATTATCTGGAAACCTGAGAACTCTAATTTAGATACTGCATGGGGTACCCGCTGGATTAGCGTGGTAGACTCTAACTCTGCATGGGCAATTGGTGAAGATGGATGGGCAGCATCTACCTCTATTAAATTTACCCGCACTCAAAATGGTACTACTTTTGTGCCGGGTACTTTCTTGCCCGATACACTTTATTATGCTTCTGCTAACATTAGTGCTGTAAATGACTCTGTTGCTTATATCCCTTGTTATTCAAAGGATGCAACAAGAAATGGTATTATTATGAAAACCATGAACCGTGGTGTTAGCTGGACTAACGTTGCTGATACTTCATTCATGTTTGTTGGCAGCAACAATTTCCCCGATTGGGCGCATTTTTATGATAACAATCGTGGTATTGTTATGGGCGATCCTAATGGAGGTAATTTTGAAATTTATCATACTTATAATGGTGGTACTACTTGGACTCGTGTTCCTAACGGCAATATTGATCTTCCTACATCAGGTGAGTATGGCGTAACTGATGTGCTTACTTGGTACGGAAAAAAACATCTTTGGTTTGGAACCAACCACGGAGGCTCTAATGCCGTGGAACACGTTTATCGTTCAAACGATACCGGGCATACATGGCAATCTGCACAGATACCTGGCTTACTTGCCGGAGTTTCGGGTTTATCTTTCAGAGATTCATTAAATGGTTTGGCATGGGGAAATCCTTCTTCAACAGGCAAGACTATAGTTAAGAGAACAAATGATGGCGGTATTACTTGGACAACAGTAATTCAACATAACAATGTAGGAACCTATGCTATTTCTTCGGTACCGGGCAGAAACGCATTTCTTTCTGTTGGTCTTGATTCGCTTGGAACAGCTTATTTAACTTCGGTTACTTATGATGATGGTGGTACTTGGACAGTTTTAGAAAGCGGAATAACAAGTGATGTTAGAATGTTAAAAGTAACAATGCTTGATTCTGCACATGGTTGGGCTGGTTGTTTCTCTGATAATACCAACGTACCTTTTGGTAGCAATGGTATGGATAAATGGATGGGTCCGGTTATTCCTTTCTCTTGTCCAATGAGTGTTACCGGTGTTGCAAACATTTGCTCAGGTAGCACAACTACACTTACTGCACAAGGAGCTAATAACTATACATGGACTCCAGGCAGCATAAACACAAATACAATTTCTGTTTCTCCAAATACTACAACTGTCTATACAGTAAGTGGTGTTGCTGCAGCCGGTTGTTCAAATTCAACAGTTTTTACGCTTTCTGTAACTCCTACGCCAACAGTAGGTGTTACTTCAGCTTTAACTACAATTTGCTCGGGAAGCAAAGATACACTTAGAGGTACAGGTGCAACAACCTATTCATGGAGCCCAATTGGAAGTATTACGGGCACAGGTGCAACTGTTGTTGCTCATCCTACCGTTACTACAACGTATACTTTAACCGGACATAACGGAACATGTACAGGTACAAACACTGTCGCAGTAACTGTAACGGCAAATACAACTACAGTAGCTGTTACTTCATCGGTAATTAGTGATACACTTTATGGGCCTAGTTGTTCTACCACGCCAACTTCTACTTCGCTTACTGCAACAGGTGCAACAACATTTAGTTGGACTCCCAGTGCAGGTTTAAGTGCTACTTCTGGAGCAAGTGTTACCGCCAGTCCAACGGTTACAACAACTTATACAGCAACCGGAACTATGGGTAATTGTGTGGGTACTAAAACTATTAAAATAGTTGTTAAATCTTGTATTGGTATAAACCAATTATCGGTTAATGGTACACAGGTTTCTTTCTATCCAAATCCAAATAATGGAATGGTAACTGTAAGCCTTACAAACATTAAAGCAGGTACTAATCTTACAGTATCTGATTTATTAGGAAATGAAGTTTACAGGACTTCAGTAAATTCTAATTCCTTAAATCAAAATATAAATCTTGATCTTACAGATTTACCAAAAGGTCTTTATTTATTTGGTGTAAGCAATGGAAACCAGTCTAAAGTTCAAAAATTGATTATCCAATAGTATATCTTAATTAGAATTAGAAACCCTCGGTCAAAAGCCGGGGGTTTTTATTTTATTGGAATTGCTTTTTCATAATCACGGATTAAAAACATGTACCAGATTATGCCTATTAAATAAATTACCGCAGTAATTAAAAATATGTTTACAAATTGCATTCCATTTGCAAATAGTATTTGAGATAATAATCCGCTTATAAACCAAGAACCACTCCAGATAGCCGCTGTTAGCGAACTTACAATCTCCCGGTTTTTTTCTCCCACATAATTCATGACAATTTCTGAGGTCATGGGCCCCGCCATATTCATTAGAGGCTGCCGTAATAAATAACAAATCACGGCAATAACAACCGCTATATGAATTTGATTGTAGTATTGTGTAGTGGCAAGCGCTACCAATGAAACAACGGCTAAGGTTTGGGTTGAAGGCACCGCAAGTTTATAACCCACATTCTTTTTTATCAACGGGACAAGAAGCGCACCCCAGGCAACTAATAACGCAGCAATTGAACTTATCACAGAGAAAGTGCCTTTATCCATATTATGAACCTGTTTAAAAAATAAACTAATAACCGGAATTGTTAAACCTGCACCAACAGCAATGATAAGTGTTGGTATGAGCACTTTTATAATTATCTTCCAATCATATTGCGAAAGTTTATAGGATGTTTTTTTCTTTTCAGAAACTGTAATTTCTTCGTGTATGCCTGCCATCATGAGCATAGCAACGCCAAAAAATCCAAGTATAGAAAAAATAATAAGCACCATTCTTTCGTCAAACAAAACCGGATTTGCGTAATCAAGTAGCGCAATACCAAGTCCGCTTATAATGCCGGCAAAACTCCAAGTTGAATAACTTAATGCAATACCGGCCGTTTGATTAGCCGCAGAACAGTGCCTTAATACAAAAGGTAAAATGGGTATTTGCATAAAGGTAAAAGATGCGCCCCATAAAAGTTGCGAAGTATAAATCATAAACTCATTGCCCTGATCAACAAAATATAAAATACACAAGGCAAAGAACGGAACGCCAAAGCAGGAAGCATAAAATAAAGGTTTTACTTTTTTTCCTTTAATAAAAACACCAATGGGCAACGCCAATAAAAACACACCGAGAAACCGGAAAGAAATAAAACCAGCAATTTGTTCGTTCTTATAATGAATATGGTTAAGATACAGCGGCAACATATTCATAAAGGTTGCATTTACCAACTGAATAAAAAATTCAGCGGCTATTACCATTACAACCTGCTTCTCAAGATTTTTATAAGTAGAAAAAAGAGTCATGTTTTAGTTTATAGAACGCTGACAAAACGGATGGCTTATGATTAATATGATTTTTTCAAAGTTATTTTAAAGAATTGTTTTAAAAAGAAACCAGTGAAAATCCGCTTTTCCTGCGTTATCTGCGTTCCATTGTGTTTTTAACTGTTTTGTAATATTATTTCGGCGAATGATTTTATTTTTTCAAAATCATGCGGAGTAAAAACTTCGTACTCGTTATTTTTTCTGAACCAGGTTAATTGTCGCTTGGCGTAATTGCGTGAATGCTGTTTAGTAAGCGCTACAGCTCTTTCTAAAGAATGAACGTCATCCATGTATTCAAATAATTCCTGATAGCCAACTGTATTAAGTGCGTTTAATTTTTTGTAGGGATATAAATTTTCCACTTCTTTCTGCAAACCTTTTTTCATCATCTCATCTACACGCAGATTTATTTTTTCGTACAAAACTTCCCTTACTTCATTTATCAGAACTTTTATGACGGAAAAATCTCTCGCTGCTTTTTTATTTCTCCTGAAATCTGAAAACGGGAACCCGCTTAATTCGATTACTTCCAGCGCACGCATTAACCTGTGCGGATTGCTAATATCTGCTGTTGCAAAATAAACAGGGTCGAGCCTCTCAACTTCATCCTGTAACCAGGCCAAGCCTTTCTGTTCGTATAATCCATTTATTTTTTTCTTTGTCTCTGAATTTGAAACAAGTCCTTCATCAAAACCATTGCAAACTGCATCAATAAAAAGACCCGAACCACCGCACATAACTATCAATTCGTGATGGACAAAAAGCTCATCCAATTTTTTTAAAACATCTTTCTCAAAATCTCCGGCAGTATAAGGTTGCTGAATACTTATAGAATCAATAAAATGATGTTTGACGCCCTGCTGTTCTTCTAAAGTAGGTTTGGCTGTCCCGATACTCAGCTCCTTATAAATTTGTCTGCTATCGGCAGAAATAATTTCTGTTTTAAAATGCTTGGCTAATTGTATACTTAAAGCAGTTTTTCCTACCGCAGTGGGACCGGCAATAATAAGAAGGTGTTTTTGTTTTGACATTGAGACAAAGGTCAGAAAAATTAGACACGAAACACATTTTTTGCCACAGATTTCGCAGACGCCACAGATTTTTTTAATCCGTGTTAAATAAATAGTTAGGTAAATTGAATTTTATCTGCGTAATCCGCGAAATCTGTGGCTTTAATTTGGGCTTGATATTTTATCCCTGCAGTTCTAACCAACGAAAAGATTTTTCGTCAATCAGTTTAATGGTAGCATCAAGCTCTTCTCCTAATTTTTGCAGCTCTACATGATCTGTAATACCGCTATTAAGTTTGGTTTCTATTTCAGTTTTCCTTGCCTCTAAATTGGCCATATCTTTTTCCAAAGTTTCTAACTCGTGTATAGTTTTGAAAGAAGTTTTTTTTCCTCCTTGTGATGTATTTGCTTCCGGCTGTTTACTGCTTACTGTCTCCTGCATACTGCCTCCTATTTCCTTCTGCTTGCTGCCAACTGCTACTGAATTCTTTTTTTCTTTTTCTTTCTGTAAAATTTTCCAATCGCGGTACTGTGTATAATTACCCGGAAAATCACGTATTTCGCCTTGACCTTCAAAAATAAAAAGATGGTCAATCATCTTATCCATAAAATACCTGTCATGCGAAACAATAATTACGCAACCCTGAAATTCATTTAAAAAATCTTCTAATGTTTGAAGTGTAACAATGTCCAAATCATTTGTAGGTTCATCCAGAATTAAAAAATTCGGATTTTTCATCAACACAGTAAGCAAATATAAGCGCCTTTTTTCTCCTCCACTCAATGAAGAAACATATTGGTATTGCACCGTCGGTGGAAAATTAAAACGCATTAATAATTTACTTGCCGTTAATGTTGTGCCATCAGCCAAAGGAATATATTCTGCAATATCACTTACGGTTTCTAAAACACGTTTATCATTTTTTACCGGCAAGCCTTTTTGCGAATAGTAACCAAAAACAATTGTTTCTCCGGTCTGAATTTTTCCGCTGTCGGGTTGTTCTATTCCTTGAATAATATTTAGTAAAGTTGTTTTACCTGTACCGTTAGCTCCGGTAATACCAATTTTTTCTGCTTTTTTAAAGGTGTAGGTAAAAGAGTTAATGAGTTTCTTTTCGCCAAAGGCTTTAGAAATTTTTATGATTTCTAAAATTTTACTCCCCATGCGGTTCATCTTTACCGACATCTCAACTTTAGTATCTTCTTTTTTCTTTGCGGCTCTTTCTGCAACATCATCAAAAGCATCTACACGTGCTTTTGCTTTGGTTCCTCTTGCGCGCGGACTTTTTCTTACCCACTCTAATTCTCTTCTGTAAATGTTTCTGTCTTTATCAATTTCAGATGCTTCGGCTTGAACACGCTCTGATTTTTTTTCTAAAAAATATTCAAAATTTCCTGCGTAAGTAAAAAGTTGTTTGTTGTCAATTTCAAAAACGGTGTTACAAACGCTGTCTAAAAAATACCTGTCGTGGGTCACTAACAAAATTGTAAAATCGCCCGACATTAAATAATTTTCGAGCCACTCAATCATTTCAATATCTAAATGGTTGGTGGGTTCATCCAGTATCATGATATCCGGCTTGTCTAAAATAACTCTTGCAAGCGCAACACGTTTACGCTGACCGCCGCTTAGTGTTTTTATCTGCTGCTGCAGTTGTGTTATTTGTAAGCGTGATAAAACTTCTTCTACTTTACTTTCATACTCCCATGCGTTTAAATCATTCATTTGTATGAGTACCTCATCTAAACCATCCTGCGTTTCAGAATTTATAACTGTATTATATTTTTTAATGGCATCTGTAATTTTATTTTTTGCCGAAAGCAAGGTATCAATTACAGTAAGATTTTCATCAAATTTGGGTTCCTGATCAAGGAAGCCGATATTTATTTCTTTTCTGAAAGAAACTTTGCCGGAGTCGGGTATTTCAATTCCTTTCAGAATATTGAGTAAAGTAGTTTTGCCTGTCCCGTTTTTTGCAACGAGGGCAATTTTATCGCGATGGTTTATCCCAAAAGAAATTTTTTCAAATAATTGTTTATCGCCGTAAGCTTTGGATATATTTTCTACCGAGATGTAATTCATAATTGCGATTGCAAAAGTAAGTATGTTTTTGCTCACGATAACTATCGGAATTATTTTTTTATCTTTAAAAACATTTTAAGCTGAATGACAGTAGTGGGTAAAAAATTAAAAAGTGTTTGTTCTGTATACTGTATTTTTGTATTTTTGTGTTGTTCTTTTTTTTCTTTATGTATTAATGCTCAACACCATATCCCTGTTGATTCTATTCAAATAGCGGTTTCAGACACTTTAAACGACCTTAAAAAGAAAAACAAATTCTTAGAGTTTGTTACAAAAAGGCGTAATTTTTTAATTGCTCCGCAGTTGGATAGGGGTCCGGAAACAGGCATTTTATCAGGTCTTTACTATCTGCAGCTTTATAAAAACAAAAGAGATTCTGCCACTCGCACATCAAACACCGAAACGTTTTTGTCTTTTACCCAAAAAAGCCAGTACATAGCAGAGTTTAATGAAACAATACTTTTTCATAAAGAAAAATACATACTAAGGGGAAGCAGTATTTTTACCCGGTATAATGAATTCTTTTTTGGAATTGGTAATAACATTAACCTGAATGAGAAAGATAAAATTGAATTTAATCTTTTTCAATCTACCCAACGCTTGACTCGTGTTATAACAAAAAAGTTTTTTGCCGGCGTTCAGTACCAATATTATCAGGCGTATAATATCGGCTCGCCCGAAAAAGGATTACTTCAAACATCTGCAGCAATGGGTAAAGCAGTTGGAACAACCGGTAGCCAGACCTCCGGTGTGGGCCCGATTTTTTTGTACGATACAAGAGACAATGTTATTTATACGCGCACCGGTTTTTATTTAGATATCTCTGCACTTTTTGTAAGAAATATTTTAGGAAGTAATCACGAATTCACAAATATTATTTTAGACGCACGTAAGTTTTTTAAATTTTATAAAAATGATGTTGTTTGTTTTCAGGGCTTACTAAATTATAACACAGGCGATGTGCCGTTTAAGCAACTTGCACTAATGGGTAGTGATATTTTAATGCGTGGTTATTACATGGGCAGTTACAGAGATAAAGTGATGGCATGCGGACAAGTGGAATTCAGGATACCTGTTTGGCGATTTATTGGCATTGTTTTGTTTGCAGCAGCGGGAGAAGTACAACCCGATATAAATTCTTTTAACTGGGATGATGTTAAAATTACGTATGGTTTTGGATTGCGGTTTATGTTTATAAAACACGAGCGCGTAAATATTGGCGGCGATTTAGGTTTTGGTAACGGAACAAGGGCACTGTACTTTGGTTCAGGCGAATCTTTTTAATAATTCATCTGAAATATCGATTTAGATGGTTGCTTTATTGATTTTATTTCGTTAATTTTGGTAAACCTAAAAATAATTTCATCTAAAATTCATGAAAAAAGCGTTTTTTACTCTTGCTTTATTACTTAGTATTGGTATTTGTGCACAAAGCGGCAGTAAAAAACCACATTATGAAATAATTAATCCTGAATCTGAAATTTTTTTAAAGTATGAAAAGGCATTAACTCATACAGAATTTGACGGTTTGCGTTTTTTAAATCAGCGCAGGCAAATACCTATTGACGGCTCAAAAATTATTATCGAATTATATTCCGCCCAAGAATTATTAGAAAAGTACGGTAAGAAAATAAGTCTACTTACTGTTAAAAACTATTTAGGTACTAAACAGGTTAAATTAAAATTAGCAGATAATAATTATAGAATGGTTGTTATGGAATTCCACGAAAAAATTGGATGGGTTCCGGTGATTGGCAAAGAAATGAATTCCGGCAACAAGGGCTTGCCACCAGCACCTACAGGATCAGACTGTGCTACTACAGATCCTTTTTGTACGGGTACTAACTACCAGTTCCCTGCAAGTACAAGTACTACCGCTGAACCCGGGTACGATTATGGTTGTCTTAGTTCTCAACCTAATCCGGCTTGGTATTATATGCAGGTAGCTACTTCGGGTGTTATCATTATTAATATTGCGGGAACCGCGGGACAAGACGTTGATTTTATATGTTGGGGTCCTTATGCTTCTCCCACCGCTATGTGTGGCACTTCAGTTTCAGGAAATATTGTAGATTGCAGTTACTCCTCTTCTGCCACAGAAACTTGTACAATAAATAATGCTGTAGCCGGACAATTTTATTTGCTGCTTCTTACAAATTTTTCCGGAGTGGTTCAGGATATAACTTTTGGTTCTGATCCAAGTAGCACCGGGGCAACTAACTGTGGTATTGTTTGCGGTTTAACAGCAAGCAGTACAGGCCCTTATTGCATTGGGCAAACAATCAATTTAAATTCAACGCTTGTTACCGCCGCAACTTATACATGGACAGGCCCCGGCGGTTTTAATGCCAATACACAAAATGCTACAATACCTAATGCCACAGTAGGAATGTCGGGAACATATACTGTAACGGCAACAAATGCAAACGGACCTTGTACCTCAACGGTTTCTGTAAACGTAAGTGCCGGACCTACTGTATCTGTTACCCCTTCTTCTACTATTTGTGTTGGAGCTAATGCAATATTAACGGCTTCCGGTGCCACATCGTATACCTGGGTACCCGGTGGGGCAACAACAAATACAATTAGCGTTAGCCCGCCATCAACTGCTGTATATACAGTTTCAGGCACAACAGGAAATTGTCCGGTTACAAATGCAACATCAACCGTAACAGTTACAACACCAACTACTATTGCGGTTAACAGTGCTACAATTTGCCCGACTATTTCAGCTACATTAACTGCTACTAACGGATCTACTTATTCTTGGCTGCCACCAACCGGTCTCAGCGCTTCAACAGGCTCAATGGTAGTAGCCAGTCCGGCAAGTACTACAGTTTATACGGTATCCAGTCCCGGCGGATGTTTTACTTCGGGTACATGTACGGTAACAGTAACGCCACCTTGCAACATAACGGTAAACAGTGCAACTCTTTGTGCGAATACAACAGCAACATTAACAGCTAACGGAGGAGGGCCTTACGCATGGGCGCCGGCAACTGGTTTAAGTGCTACATCAGGTGCAAGTGTTTTTGCAAATCCGGCGGTAACAACAATTTATACAGTAACAAGTACTTCTCCGGGCTTTACAACCACTGCAACATCAACCGTGGTTGTTAGCGCGTCTCCTACAATTTCTGTAAATAACGCAACTATTTGCGAGGGCACTTCAACAAGTTTAATTTCTCATGGGGCTTCAACGTATACATGGGCGCCTGCAACAGGTTTAAGCGCTACTACAGCTTCGGCAGTTGTGGCTTCACCAACGGTTACTACCACTTACACAATTACCGGCACCGCTATAAACAGCTGTACAAATGCAGCAATTGCAACAATAGGTGTAAATGCAATGCCAACAGTTTCTGTAACACCAACCGGTTCGTCGGGCTGCGAGCCTTTATGTGTAAACTTTGCAAGTGCAAGCTCTACTTCTTCATTAAATTATTCTTGGGATTTTGGAGATGGGGGAAGTTCTGTAGCGCCTAATCCAACAAATTGTTTTAGATATAAAGGGATTTATAAAACTACCTTAACTCTTACCGATGGAAATGGTTGTAAAGGAAAGGCCGTTTCAACTGAAACAGTTTATCCTCATCCAAATGCCGATTTTGGCGCAAGCCCTCAGCCGGTATCTATATTAGAGCCAACCATTCAGTTTACAGACCTTACTACAAACGGAATTATCGTTAAATGGAATTGGGATTTTGGTGCATGGGAAACTGCAGCAGATACCTCGCACTTTAAAAATCCTAAGTACACATACCAGGATACGGGTTATTTTATCGTCAATCTTTGGGTAAGCACTCAATTTGGTTGTAAAGATTCTGTCACAAAAATTATTAAGATTGATGATGATTACGAATTATTTGTGCCAACTGCGTTTACACCCAATGGAGATGGTATCAACGAATATTTTTTACCGGTAACAAGAGGAGTAGTTACTTCTAACTATCATTTATACCTGTATGATCGTTGGGGCAATTTAGTTTTCCAAACAGATAATTTATATAAAGGTTGGGACGGAACCATACATGGCAGCGTTGTGCAGGAAGATGTTTTTGTTTGGAAAGTTTTATTGAAAACCACCAATGGCACAGTCAAACAGGTTCACGGGCAGGTTAGTGTGGTGAAGTAGAAAAAGTTATTGGTTAATAGTTATAAGTTATTAGAACATCAACGAATAACAATTAACTAACAACGATTAACTCTTCAAAGTAGTCAGCAACAAATTAAGTTCATTCACCTTTTCGGTGTGCCCCAGTTTTTCAAAAGAGAAAATAAGATTGCGTATAACACGCGAAATAATATCTACGTTATTGCAGGGCGCATAAAACGCAGGGCTAGGTTCTAATTTTAATTGCTTAATAAATTCATCAATATCATTATGATGAAAAATAATTCCTTTGCGAAAAGGATTTATGTAAAATAAAATATGTTCGCGAGTTGCATCTTCATTAGAGAGATTCACTAAATTTTTTTCTTCATCAATAAAGGCGCAAATAAAATGTTCGGGCAAATTTACGCCGTAAACAGGTATTTTTAATTCGTGTGCTATAAGCAAGTAAAGACAAGAGAGCATTACCGGATTACCCTTTTTTGTTTCGAGCAGACAATTAAAAAAAGAATTTTGCGGAGAGTAATAAGTTGTAATGCTGCTTCCGCTAAAGTTGTGTATCTCAAACAAAATATGGTTGAGGGCATTTATTTTTTCTACGGCAGTTAAATCTTCATTTAACTCTAACCAAACATCTTGTGTAATTTGTTTTAGTTGCTTGTGAATTTTCTCCTCATCTAAATCGGGATACTGATAACGAGCCACCAATAATAATCCTTTTAATAAATCTTCGCTTTGCGATGCGCTCCAGTTTTTAAATTCTTTTTGCAGAATTTCAAATTGTATATCATGTATTAATTGCTCAATACGTTTTTGAAGAATAATATCGTAAGCACTTTCCCAGGCTGTTTCTAAGTGCGGGATGACAGGCGGCCCGAGTGACATGAACCTGTTTTTTATTTGCGAATAAATAGTTTCGTCCGGGTCATCCAGTAACTTGACCAAGGCGTTTACTTCTTTTTTGCTGATGCGTAGCTTACTCACAGCACAAAATTACATAGAGAGAAGGGGTGATTTTGTTACCTGAAGATTAAATATTAACAATTACTGTGTTAATCGTTGTAAACATTGCTTTATTAATATGTCTACACTTTTTTTGTAGTCGGACGTAAACTCTTTGTTAACGCGATTAGCAATAATAACGCAAATGGTTAGAGCTTTATGTCCGAGAAGTTTGCTAAGTCCGTATAGGGCAGATGTTTCCATTTCGAAGTTTGTAATTCGAAGCGGAGTTTTCTCCCCCGTGGGGGAGATGCCGAAGGCAGAGGGGGCGAATGAAGTAAGAAGCTCATTAAGATCAGGCTTAGCCGCTTTCAATCGTAGTTGCCTTCCCTGCGGACCATAAAATCCCGGGGCAGTTGCCGTAATTCCGTGAAAATTTCCTTCAGCGAATTTCTTAAAAAGTGTTTCATCTGCTTTTACGCAATAGGGGTAAGGTAGGTTGGGAGTCCAATCAGTATGTTTCATAAACGAATCACTGATAAAATCTTCGTTTATTTTTTTGTAATCGGCGTAGTAATTTAAAAGTCCGTCTAATCCCAAGCCATATTCAGAAACCACCAATGAATTTACCGGAATATCTCCCTGCAAAGCACCTGAAGTACCCAGACGAATTATATTTAAACTTCGTTTTTCTTTTTTCTCGGTGCGTGTTTTTAAATCGATGTTAACGGCTGCGTCTAATTCATTTAGTACAATATCAATGTTATCGGGGCCAATCCCCGTTGAGATAACAGTAATACGTTTTCCGTTATACAAACCTGTATGCGTTACAAATTCGCGGTGTTGTATTTTGCATTCTACTTTTGTAAAGAGAGAAGAAATTTGTTCAACGCGACCTTGGTCTCCAACCACAATCACATCATCTGCAACGTGCATTTCGTTTATATCTAAATGATAAACTGTGTTTTTATCTGTAACGATTAATTCTGTCTCGGGGAATTGCATGGGTAAGTTTAATTTAATATTGCGCGAATTTAACGAGATTACATCAGTTAGCGAAACTGTTGTATTACCCTCTCCTGCAGGAGAGGGCAGGGTGAGGTCGCCCGAGAACCCAAATTCTTAATATAAATTAACTGCCAGATTGTCATAATTCCGTATCTTTGTCCTCCTCCCAAAGGGACTCCTACGAAGCAAAAATGGAAAAACAATTAATAGACGAAACAGTGCAAGGACAGCCATTGGTGCTGGAAGATGGCAATCAGGGAAACAAGAAATTGTTTCTTGAAAGCTACGGCTGCGCTATGAACTTTTCTGATAGCGAGATTGTGGCTTCAATCCTTAGCAAAAGCGGTTATTCTACCACTGATAATGTGGAAGAAGCTGATGTTGTTTTTCTGAACACTTGTGCCATTCGGGATAACGCTGAACAAAAAGTACGCGCGCGTCTTCGTGATTTCAAAAAAATTAAGAAGAGAAACCCCGGTATGTTAGTGGGCGTACTTGGCTGTATGGCCGAGCGCTTAAAAGCAAAATTATTAGAAGAAGAAAAGTTAGTTGATATGGTTGTGGGCCCCGATTCTTACAGGGATTTACCCAATTTAATAGAGCAAGCCGAAGATGGACACAAAGCCGTAAATGTACTTTTATCTAAAGAAGAAACTTACGCTGATATTACTCCGGTTCGTTTGGGAAGTAACGGTATAAATGCATTCATCAGTATCACCCGCGGTTGCGATAACATGTGCAGCTTTTGCGTGGTGCCTTTCACTCGTGGAAGAGAACGTTCTCGCAATCCCGAAAGCATAGTTGCCGAGGCGAAAGATTTGTTTGATAAAGGCTTTAGAGAGGTTACTTTACTCGGACAAAACGTAGACAGTTATTTGTGGAGTGGTGGCGGATTGAAAAAAGAAAATCTTACCGAAGAGCAAAAAGCAAATTCAGTTGGATTCTCTAAGTTACTGGAAATGGTTGCTTTAGTACACTCTGATTTAAGGGTTCGTTTCAGTACTTCACATCCAAAAGATATGATTGATGAGGTGTTGCACATCATGGCTAAGTATGAAAATATTTGTAAGTATGTCCACTTGCCTGTACAAAGCGGCAGCACAAGAGTTTTAGAAATGATGAACCGTGGTTATACGCGTGAGTGGTATTTAGACCGCATGGCAGCCATCAGAAGAATTATACCTGATTGTGGCATTTCAGCGGATATGATTTCAGGTTTTTGTAGCGAGACAGAAGAAGAACATCAGGAAACAATTTCTTTAATGAAAGAAGTGGTTTACGATTTTGCCTATATGTTCTTTTATTCGGAACGCCCTAAGACCTTAGCCGAGCGTAAATACCCCGATGATATTCCGGAAGAAATAAAAAAGCGCCGCTTGGCAGAGATTATCGATGTTCAACGCGAACATTCTGCTATTCGTATCTCGCAAGCGGTAGGAAAAACACATAGAGTACTAATAGAGGGAATTTCCAAAAAATCGGAAGAGATGATGATGGGAAGAAATTCTCAGAACGCCGTAGTTGTCTTTCCGAAGGAGAATTTCAAAAAAGGAACTTACGTAAATGTATATGTTGACAGATGCACCTCAACTACTTTGATTGGCAAGGTTGTTGAATAAATAGCCTCAATTAAAAATGAAACACATAACACAAATATTCCTTTGCAAACTTTGCACATTCTTTGCGCCCTCTGCGGTTAATTGTATTTAATAAACATGGATATTCAAACTATAAAGCAACGCTTCGGTATAATAGGTTCTAGTTTAGCACTGGAGCGCGCTATTGATATCGCATCGCAAGTAGCACCAACCGATTTAAGCGTATTAATTACCGGAGAAAGCGGTACAGGTAAAGAAGTATTTCCGCAAATCATACATCAATTCAGTGCAAGAAAGCATGGTCCGTACATAGCAGTTAACTGCGGAGCAATACCCGAAGGAACAATCGACAGCGAATTATTCGGACATGAGAAAGGTTCTTTTACCGGAGCACACGAAGCTCGTAAAGGTTATTTTGAAGTCGCCGATGGCGGAACAATTTTTTTAGATGAGGTTGGAGAATTGCCTTTAGCTACTCAGGCGCGACTTTTACGAATACTTGAAACGAAGGAATATATACGCGTGGGTTCCAGTAAAGTACAAAAAACTGATGTGCGTATTGTTGCCGCCACAAACGTAAACTTACAGCAGGCAATTGATAAAGGAAAATTCAGAGAGGATTTATATTATCGTTTAAACACCGTGCCTATTTTATTGCCGCCGTTGCGTGAAAGAAAAGAAGATATCTTTTTACTGTTCAGAAAATTCGCGGCAGATTTTGCCGTGAAATATCGCATGCCAGCCATTAAAATTTTTCCTGATGCCGAACAGCTATTGGTAAATTACTACTGGCAGGGAAATATTCGTCAGCTTAAAAACATAGCCGAGCAGATTTCTATCATAGAAAAAGCAAGAGATATTAATGCAGCTACTTTATCTAAATACCTCCCGCAACAAACTACTTTACCGGGATTGATAAGGTCAGACGGGGTTGGTTCTGATTTGGAACGTGAGTTCCTTCGCAACGTTTTGCAGAAAATGAAAAAAGACGTTGATGATCTGAAACAGGTGGTATTGGATATTGTAGCATTTAACAACGGAGATATTTCGCGGATACCTACCGAACACCTCCATATTGTTAATCGTTTGCATGAAGAAACAATGCCCGTAAAAACCAATCAGGCACTTGTAACTTATCAGCCGGTAAATACTCCGGTAAAAACAGAAACATTTGTTAAGCCAATAGTAGTAGAAGAATCACTTTCTTTAATGGATAAAGAAAAGGAAATGATTTTAAAAGCATTGGATAAACACAAAGGCAAACGCAAATATGCAGCCGAAGAACTCGGTATCAGCGAGCGCACCTTGTACAGAAAGATTAACGAATATCATATTGAAGAGTAGATGCGATTAAGAAAAATTATACTTAGGATGAAAAATTTCTCCCCCTTGGGGGAGATGTCCGCAGGGCAGAGGGGGGTACTTCTTGTTTTTTTTATCTTGACTCTAACTAGTTGCAAAATAAAATACGGATTAAAAGGACAAACCATTCCTATTGAAGCAAAAACTATTTCGGTAGCAACGTTTAAAATTTGCAGCAATAACGCAGGTTTAATGCCTCCAACAGAACCTCAGTTATTATCGCAGAAATTACGTGATGCGGTATCATCTCAAACCAACCTTGGACTGATAAAACAAAACGGCGATTTGCGTTTTGAGGAATGTTGTGTTACCGAATACAAAAACGGCCCTCAATCTATAGGATCGGGACAAGGTGATCCAACCCGACTTAACCGACTCAGTGTTAGCATAACCGTAAACTACGTAAACAGTTTTGATGCAAGCAAAGGATTTACGGAGAAGGTATTTACCCGTTATTTTGATTACGACGGAAATAAAACGCTTAGTCAGATTGAAAATGAAGCCCTCGACCAGATAAACCGACAGTTAATAGAAGATATATTTAATGCGGCATTTAATAATTGGTAAAGGTATTTTTTGATTTTAGCTTTACAGGCTTTACTTTTGGAAATAGATGAAATTAGAACAATTCATAGAATTGGTAAAAACTCCCTCGCAAACCGGCGAAGAGCATATTCCTTCAATCGAAAAAATTCTGAATGATTATCCCTATTTTCAAACGGCTCATTTGCTTTATGCGAAGGCACTTCACAGCAGCAATCATATAAACTACCGCAATACGCTTAAAAAAACAGCTGTAATAGCCGGAAACCGTACGGTTTTATATAGGTTAATGCAATTGCCAAACGAGATACTAAAAACGGTTGTCAACAAACAGGAAGAAGTAAGACCTGCTAGTACTGAAAAAGCAGAGAAAACGATTTCTACTATTAGCATTACCTATGATGTTATCCCGACAATAAAATCGGATAAGATTGAAACAGTTGAAGTAAAAACTACCGAGCAGGAAATAATCAAACGTCAAACCGAAAAACAAGAAACATTAGAGGAAGTTATTTTACAGCCAATAGTAGAAGCTTATGTTGATACTGAGATATTAAAAATCAATCAAAAAGAAACTCCCGAAACGGCTGAAAAATCGTTTACAGATTGGTTGCGTACAGTAGCAGATCATACTTCTGTAATTGATACTTCATTAAAAGGCAAAGAAAAGAAAGAGGAAAGAGTAGAGGAATCTCAAAAGGTAAAATCAAGGGCAGAAAAACAACAAATGCTTGATAAACTTTTAAGCGAAGACCTGCGTATTTCTAAAATTGCACCTGATAAAAATTTTTACGCCGCTATCGAGAAAACCCGCAGCAGCGTTATAGAAAATGAAGAGCTTGTTACCGAGACTCTTGCCAAGATTTACCGCGTTCAGGGCAACAATAGCAAAGCAATAAGGGCTTATGAAATTTTAAGTTTGAAATTTCCCGAAAAAAGTGCTTACTTTGCAACCCTTATTCAAGAAATTAAGAATAGTGTAAAATAATATATCATGAGTGGATTTTTATCGATTTTAATCATCTTAGTGTGTGCCCTTCTAATCTTAGTTGTTTTGGTGCAAAATTCTAAAGGCGGAGGGCTTTCAAGTTCTTTTGCTTCTAATAACCAGATTATGGGTGTTCGTAAAACCGCCGATTTTTTAGAGAAAACAACCTGGGGCCTTGCCATAACTTTATTTGTATTGTCTCTTCTCGCAACTCCTAAAAAACAAGTAGCTTCAGATGTACAGGATACAGGTACCGAATCGGTAACGCGTAAAAAACAGGAAGGTATGGTAACGGTACCAACTTCTGCTCCGTCACAAAATCCAAATGCCGCAGGTGCCACACAAGCTCCGGCTCCCTCTAATAACAATGCTGTAACGCCCCCTGCCGGGAAAAAATAGACTCTTTTTTTGTTAAAAGCTTCTCAAGCAAATGTTAAATGTTGCTTTTGCATAATTTTTTTGCTAAATTTGTTATGCTATTGAAATGAATCTCCTAAAGGAATCCGCTTAGGCGCGATAATCCTAAACCGTTTCAAAGCCTTAAAACGCTTTGAATTATGGAAACAAAAAAACCGGTTGTTATTGGAGTTATCAAAGGAATGGTTTCGGGATGCACCTGCACGTTTTCTTTTCTTTTATTTCTCTATTCAATACTCATTGCTCAAAACTCTTTTGCTCAAAACTCTAAAATTAAATGCTATTTTAATCATCCGGTAAATACAGCAGTATCTTCCGGTACAAACGCAATTAATTTAAATGGTCTTTTTTCTGATACAATTTGCGCTTATATTAACCGGGCAAAATTTACAGTAGATATTGCGCAGTATGATTATACGGCAAACAGTTCAGCTCATGTAAAAAATATTGCAACTGCCATTAACAGTGCGCGTACAAGAGGCGTTGTTATCAGGTGGATATATGATGGCAGCTCCAGTAATACAGGACTAAGTTTGATAACATGGAATGCAACCGCTAATAAATTAGCCAGCCCCGTAACAGCAGGGTATATTATGCATAATAAATTTATGATTGTTGATGCTAATTCTGCAACTCCTTCAGATGCTTTTTTATGGACAGGTTCTTACGATTGGAGCGACCAACAATCTAACGGAGATTATAATAACATGGTAATAGTACAAGACCAAAACGTCGCACTTGCTTATTACGCCCAGTTTAACCAAATGTGGGGTGGCACAGGAGCAACTCCCGTTACTTCAAGTGAGAAGTTTGGTACAGCCAAAGCAATATCTACTACAACCAGTTTTACTGTAAACGGATCTCCAATTCAGGTTTATTTCAGCCCGAAAGACAGCCCCCAGGCACGTTTATTAAATACTATAAACTCTGCAAACTACGAATTGGCTTTTGGTATTTATACTTTTACAGATAATACGATTGCCAATGCAATTAAAACAAAATATACGGGCGGTGTTGCCGCTTTTGGTATCGAAGATCAGTTTAGCAATACCTATACCCCTTATACAACCTTAAGCGGTTCAATGGGAGCCAATTTTAAAGTTTATACAGGTTCAAGCATTTACCACAATAAAATAATGATTGTAGATCACTTGCACCCCGCATCAGATCCGCAGGTATTTACAGGTTCTTACAATTGGTCAACCGCAGGCGCAAACTCTAACGATGAAGGCATGATAATAATACACGATGCAATTATTACAAATCAATATTACCAATCGCTTTGCAAAAACTTTACAGACGTGGGTGGTGCGGCTTCAGTTTGTCCTGCAATAAGTGGTGTAGAAGCTTATGATTACGGACAACAACAATTTGCTGTTTTCCCAAATCCTTCTACTGATATTTTAAATATCAAAGTGAAAAATGCAGGTGAAAAACTAACTGTAAAAATCACCGATAATTTAGGAAATACAGTAAAAGAAACTACTATCTTCTCTAATGATGAAGCAGCAATAAATATAAAAGAGCTTTCGGGCGGACTATATTTTGTAAACATCCTACGAGGCGATAAAACTTTTACCCAGAAGTTTTTGAAGCAGTAATGCCTTGAGTAATCCTGAAAAATTTCATATGGTATGATTTATAAAATCGCATAGATGAAAATTTTTTCCGGATTTTTTTTATTTCATTCTATAACCCTTCTTTTAGGAATGAATTTGGGGTATGCACAAATATGTTTTAGTCCCGCCACAAATTTTCAAGCAGATTCTTTGCCTTACTTTGTTATAAGTGCCGATTTTAATCGAGATGGTTTTGCCGATCTTGCAACACCTAATCTTAAAACACATAACGTTTCTGTATTATTAGGAACCGGCACCGGTAATTTTACAACCACTTCTTATTTTGCGGCAGGTACCGGTCCAATATCCGTAACAAGTGCTGATTTTAATAAAGATGGAAATCTTGATCTTGCAGTGGCAAACTCCGGATCAAATGATGTTTCCGTGCTACTGGGAAACGGTACCGGAAACTTTGGCGCCCAAACTACTTTTACAGCAAGTAACGGCCCTTCTTCTATTACTTACGGAGATTTTGATTCTGATGGAAATATTGACCTTGTTGTACCAAATTATGATGGCAGTATTATATCCATGCTTTTTGGTAATGGGTTGGGTAGCTTTTCTGCACCCTCTAATTTTCCGGCAAGCCAAATGGCTAATGTCGGGCCCAATTATGTAATAACAGCAGATTATAATAAGGATGGAAAAGCTGATTTAGCGATTGCTAACTGGGATGGAAATGATGTGTCGCTCTTTTTGGGAAATGGTAACGGTACATTTAGTTTGCCCCTTAGTATTGCCTGTAACAATAAACCCTGTGCAGTAGTTAGCGCTGATTTTAATGGCGATGGGAATATTGATTTAGCTGCCAGTAATTATTTTTCAAATGATGTTTCTGTTTTATTAGGTAACGGTGCGGGTGGTTTTAGTACACCCGTTAATTTTGGAGTTGGTAGTAAGCCGTATTCTATAACAAGCACTGATTTTAATTTAGATGGTAAGGCGGATTTAGCAGTAAATAATGAAAATTCAAATACACTTTCTGTTTTACTTGGTAACGGTAACGGTAGTTTTGGTGCTTCCGCAAATTTTGCGGTAGGACAATATCCAGAATCGGTTACAAGTGCAGATTTTAACGGCGATAGTAAACCTGATTTGGCTTCAGCTAACTATTATTCACACAATGTGTCGGTTTTACTTAATACAACTCTTCCGGTAGTTAGTGCAAATGCCAGCGCAGATACACTTTGTGCGGGGTCTATGCTTACACTTACAGGAAGCGGAGTAGCTACTTATACATGGACAGGCGGCGCTACTAATGCAGTTCCTTTTCCTTCTTCAGTTACCACAACATATACGGTTACCGGTACAAATCTATTTGGCTGTACAAACACCGATACAATTTCGGTGGTTGTAAATTTGTGTACTGATGTTACTTCTAATTCATCAAAAGAAACAATGGTTTCTTTATTTCCAAATCCTGTAATTAATATTGTAAACATTAAAGTAAAAAATGCCGGTGAGAAAATGAAAGTAAAAATTACAGACAACTTAGGTAATAGTGTAATAGAAACAACTGCTTTTTTAAAGAATGAAATTTCTGTTAATGTGCAAAGCCTTTCCGCAGGTTTATACTTTGTAACTATTTTAAACGGCGATAAAACTTTTACCCGGAAGTTTTTGAAGCAGTAATTTTAGTGTAGCCTCGAAGAAATTAAACTTATAAATTCTTTGCGTGTAGCATCCTTTAAAAACTCGCCTGTAAAAGCAGAAGTTGTTGTTACCGAGTTTTGTTTTTGTACCCCGCGCATTTGCATGCACAAGTGGCTGCACTCCATTACCACTGCAACTCCCATCGGGTTTAAGGTTTCCTGTATGCAATCGCGTATTTCGTTGGTAAGTCTTTCCTGCACTTGTAAACGTCTCGCAAAAGCATCAACAACTCTTGGTAATTTACTCAGTCCAACAATATGGCCGTTTGGTATATAAGCAATATGTGCTTTCCCGAAAAAAGGTAAAAGATGGTGTTCGCAGAGGCTGTAAATCTCAATGTCTTTCACAACTACCATTTGACTGTATTCTTCCTTAAACATAGCCGACTTAAGTATTTCGGCAGGATTTTCTTCGTAACCTTTCGTTAAAAAAGAAAGAGCTTTCGCGGCACGCTCGGGTGTTTTTAATAAACCGTCACGCTCGGTATTCTCTCCCAAATCTTTTAATATTTTATAATAGTAAGAGGCTAAATCTTTGATGCCGCCTTTTTCGGTAGTTTCGTTCATAAAGCAAAAGTATGAAATAAATAAACGCTCTTCCCTTTTATGTAATTTTTCTTGGCATGGGTTAGTACTATTAGTAGCTTTACGTGTTGTAAATAAGATGTTAGTTAGCGAAACTTCAAACAAACTTAATCCCGAAAAATGGGTTGATAATTATGCTGATTATCTATACTCATTTGCAGTAATCAGAGTGAATGATGAAGATGAAGCTCGGGATTTAGTGCAAGAAACTTTTCTCTCCGCCCTCAAAGCACGCGATGGATATAAAGGTGAGGCGAATGAAAAAACCTGGTTGGTTTCTATTCTTAAAAGAAAAGTAATCGATTTGTATCGCAAAAAAGCCGTCCGCAAAGAACAATCGTTTGAGGAAAGCGATCAATACAAAGTGGCATACGGACATTATTTTACGGAAGAAGGTTTTATTCCGGGCGAATGGAACAAAAAAAATGCACCCAGAGAATGGAATGTAAGCGAAAACAGTAACCTCGAAAAAAAAGAATTCCGTAAAATACTAGCTACTTGCGTTGGGAAACTTCCTAAAATGTGGGCATCGGTATTTTCATTGAAACACATTGATGAAGAATCGGCCGAAGAAATTTGTAAGGAACTTGAAATATCTTCGTCTAATTACTGGGTTATAATACATCGCGCAAAATTACAAATGCGTGAGTGCCTTGAAAAAAACTGGTTGCAAGTATGAGTAACGAAGAAAAACATACACACTATTTTTCCAACAGCATTCGATGGAATCTTTGCTGCAAGCAGGCTACCTATTTATTGCTAAAAAAGGAAGAAATAACAAAACTCTCCTTCAAGGAAGAAACCGCTCTTAAATTTCATATGCTTATCTGTAAGTTTTGTCGGACTTTCAAAAAGCAATCCACTTTAATAAACAAATTTATAAGCGAAAACATTTTAGCAAACAATGTAAAATTAGCTGAGGCTGATAAGAATAATTTAAAATCGTTGATAAACAATAACTTAAATAAAAATTAAGTTTTTTTTACTATTTAGTGTAAGGTAGTAAGCAATCTCACGTCTATATTTACAAATAACAATAAACCATAAAAAACCAATCAAAATGGAAAACAAAAAAAACAAAACAATCGTTGCAGGTTCAATGATCGCGGGCGCTCTTTTAAGCCTTTCTTTAAACGCTAACGCAAGTAACTTGTTTAACTACAATTCACTTGGTAACGGAACTGAAGTTCGTAATGCTATTGAATTAGCTTGTGGCGAAAAGAAAACTGACGACAAAAAAACTACTGACAAAAAAGACCCAAAAGCCGGGGAGAAAAAAGCAAAAGACGGTAAATGCGGAGAGAAAAAAGCAAAAGACGGCAAATGCGGAGAAGCAAAATGCGGAGAAAAGAAAAACCCTAAATAATTTTAGGATTGTCTGCCGTTGAACAGAAATTTTACTACGCAGACAGGTTGTTTTAGTTAAGGTCCCATTCGCTTTGTGCGGATGGGATTTTTTCTTAAATTTATACTAATGAACATAAGCGGAAAAACAGGAATAGGATTTAGAAAAGATTTTGCTGAAGAATTTTTGAATGAAAAAATTCTCAGTCCACATTTCATTGAAGTAGCACCCGAAAATTGGATTGACATGGGGGGCTATTGGAAAAAGATTTTTGATAAAGTTACCGCGCAGTATCCCTTAACCTGTCACGGACTTTCTTTATCTATTGGCAGCCCTGACGAATTAGATTGGGATTTCCTTAAAAAATTAAAAGTTTTTTTAAAACAATATAATGTACAAATTTATTCAGAGCATCTTAGTTACGCTAAATGCGATAATGCACATTTGTACGATTTGCTTCCTATACCATTTAGAGAAGATGCAGTTAAGCACATTGTACAACGCATAAAAACCGTACAGGATTTTTTAGAAAGAAAAATTGCCATTGAAAATGTTAGCTATTACACCGCAGTAGCTGCCGAGATGGATGAACCTACTTTTATTTCGAATATTGTAAATGAAGCTGATTGCCAGCTATTGCTTGATGTAAATAATGTTTACGTAAACGCTTTCAATCATAAATACAACGCCAAAGAATTTATTCAAAAACTTCCGCTCGATAAAGTTGCTTACATACACATGGCAGGACATTTACAAGTGGAAGAAGATTTGATTATTGATACACACGGAGAAAATATTATTGATCCTGTGTTTGATTTGTTTGACTACACTATACAACATATAAAACCTGTTCCTGTTTTATTGGAGCGAGATTTTAATTTTCCGGAGTTTCCTTTATTACAGGAAGAGTTAAATCGTTTACAAAAAATTTGTGATAAAACTTGGATACCCGAACATGCTGCTTAAAACTGAGACAAAAAATATACAAAGTAAACTGGCCGATTATTGTCGCACCGGAGAACTTACGCTTACCACCGAAGTAAATCAAAAACATGTGAAGCATTATCGCAGATTGGTTTATAATATTATCGATGATATTTTAGAAAGTGCTTTTCCTATATTTTTTGAATACGCAAGTGATGAAGTGTGGGATGAGATAGTGAATGATTTTTTTAGTAATCATAATTGTCAAACACCGCAAGTTTGGAAAGTGCCGGGAGAGTTTTATGAATATGCTATTGAGAAAAACTGGAAAGAGAAATATAAGATTCCGTTTTTAGAAGATTTGCTTTTGTTTGAATGGATTGAAATGGATATTCATACTATGAAGGATGAAACATTTCCTCAATACAAAATAGAAGGAGATTGGATTAAAGATACAATCGCTATTACGCCTGAATACAGAATTGTTTCTACAAAATATCCTGTACACACAACTCCTCCGCAGCAAATAACAGAACAAACACTCGGACAATATTTTATTTTAATTTTTCGTCAGCCCGAAACCGGAAGTATTCAGTTTTTAGATATTTCGGTTTTGTATGCGTTGACTATTGAAAAAATAGAGGAAGAAAAAAGTATTTCTCAAATTGTGGATGAACTGCAAACTGTTTTTTCTTTCCCCGATAAGGGCGTAGCACAAAATTACATCATTTCTTTCTTAAAAGACTTACAACAAAAGAAATTTGTACTTGGTTTTAAAAAATAAATATTTCTCTCAAATAACACCTCTGATCCTGATAAAAAAACGACTGAAATAAAAACTCCAAAGCAGTTTGGTGTTGTAGCGTTTGAGAAATTTGTGAGAGTACAGTTTTGTATAGCTAAGCAGTTTCTAAAACTGATTTTTTTTTAAGCCATTCTACTGCCAGATTCTCGTCTGTAAATAATTGAGTAATTACTTTTGGTTTGGTTACTTTGATAAAAAAGTTTGCTACTATTCTAACGGCCAAAGATTTTACTAAAAAAGCATCAGCCATTCTGTACTTCTGAATGTATTTAGATTCGGCGTAAATTTTTCGTGCTTCAAATGTTGAAGTAAGACTGCCTCCAAAATCTATTACCGCTAAATGTTTTTTGAGCCCAATAAATTCTTCTACATAACGCAGCATCTCCTTCATTTCTTTAACATCAACCTCCTGATCTTGTTTTACTCTGAAGAATAAAATGTTTTTAGCAGAGTCGTACTCTAATGTGGCAAATTCAAACTTTTGGACTTTCATACAATAAAACAATGGTTTTATAACCCAAATATAATAATTGGTTTTAAATCTCGGTAAAAATGTTAAAAATGTTGGTTTTTAACATGAACGCATGAGAAATCTCATTGTTAACTCTTGATAGTGACCTACCTTTACTATCGAATTTCAAATTACTCATTTCATGAAAAAATTATACTTTATTACTCTGTTTGCTTTTGTGGGTTTAATTACGAATGCGCAGGTATGTCTACAGTTGAGGGGAGGGGTGTTTGTTTATTCTATTACAACCCTCGTTCTTTATCCAAATAAGATTGCACCAGATCAATAGCGTTATCAATCACATCGCTTAGTGCAACAATATAAGTACCGGGTTTTGCCATTGATAAAGCATGCTTCAGCGCTTCTATTTCTTTTGGAACGTATTCGTAAGATTGTTTAGGATTAACTTCATTAATTCCTTCAACTAATAATCTTACAATATCTTCAGCTTCACGACCGCGCAAAAATTTATCCTGACGAATAATAATATGATCAAACATCTCGGCAGAAATTCTTCCCATATCTCTAATGTCATTATCGCGTCTGTCGCCGGTACCTGTAATAATCCCAATTTTGTAAGGAGATTCTATAGTGGCTAAAAATTCTTTTATACCCCTGAATCCATCCGCGTTGTGAGCAAAATCAATTAATACTTTATATTCCTTAAAATCAAAAATATTCATTCTTCCAGGTGTTTGTGCCGAAGAAGGAATAAATGTTTCTAAACTCAAACGTATATCTTCAATGGTAAATCCGTAAACATAAGAAGCAAGCGTAGCCGCAAGTACATTATAAATCATAAACGTAACTCTTCCGCCAAACGTAAGTGGTATGGTAGTTACTTTCCCCACTCTGAATTTCCATTCTCCTTTTTTGATTGTGATATTTCCATTTTCATAAATGGCTGCAATACCGCCTTTTTTGCAATGCTCACGTATGACAGAATTGTTTTCATCAATGCTGAAATAAGCAATATTGCAATCAGCTCCCTTTGCAATCCCAACACAGTATTCGTTATCGGCATTTAATACAGCATACCCATCACGTTTTACACTCTTAACAACAACGCCTTTTACATTTGCCATGTCTTTAAGTGTGTTGATGTCAGATAGGCCCATGTGGTCTTCCTGAATATTTGTAACAACAGCTACATCACATCTGCTAAAACCTAAACCGGCACGTAAAATTCCACCGCGCGCCGTTTCTAAAACTGCAAATTCTACAGTAGGATCTTTCAAAATAAATTCTGCACTAACCGGGCCTGTAGTATCTCCTTTGGTTAGCATAGAATTTTGCACATAAATTCCATCTGATGTAGTGAACCCAACTCTGTAACCATTGTTTTTTACAATGTGAGAAATTAAACGTGTTGTAGTTGTTTTTCCGTTTGTGCCGGTAATCGCAATGATTGGTATTCTGCAAGATTTCCCTGCGGGATACAACATATCAATAACAGGAGCAGCAACGTTACGCGGTAACCCTTTTGCAGGAGCAAGGTGCATTCTAAAACCGGGAGCGGCATTTACTTCTAACACAACGCCTCCATTAGTTTCTAATGGTTCGCTGAGATTAGTTGCCATAATATCTATGCCACAAATATCTAAACCTATAACGCGCGAAATTCTTTCGCAAATAAAAATATTATGCGGATGGACCATATCGGTTACATCGGTAGAAGTGCCGCCTGTACTAAGATTTGCAGTACCTTTTAAATAACAAAGTTCATCTTTCTTTAAAATAGTTTCAAGCATGTAATTATGTTTGGCAAGTTGTTCGTGCGTTTCTCTGTCGATAGTAATTTCTGTCAAAACATTTTCATGTCCGTAACCGCGTCTTGGATCCTGATTTTCTTTTTCTATTAATTGTTGTATGGTTGATTTACCATCGCCTTTTACGTGTGCAGGTTCGCGTAGGGCGGCAGCAATAAAACGATGATTGATAACTAAAATTCTAAAATCATATCCGGAAATAAATTTTTCGACAATTATTTTTCTGGAATATTTTTTTGCGTGTTCAAAAGCTTTTACGGCTTCTTCAACTGTTTTTACATTAATAGATGCACCTTTACCATGATTGCCATCGAGCGGTTTAAAAACTAAAGGAAAGCCGACATTAGAAATTGCATCATGCACTTCACTTTCATGCACTATACACATCCCTTTTGCAACCGGAATAGCGGCATCCTGTAACATGCGTTTGGTTTCATCTTTATTGCTGGCTAAATCAACTGCAATTGAACTCGTTTTATCTGTCATAGTAGCACGAAAACGCACCTGATTTTTTCCATAACCCAACTGCACTAAAGAATCTTTATTTAATCGTATAAAAGGAATATCGCGGGCAACGGCTTCATCAACTATAGAGCCCGTGCTTGGACCGAAGCGCTCCAACTCACGCATTTCGCGCATTATTTTAATATCGTTAGCTAAATCATATTCTGCTCCGCTTACTAATGCTTCAGCAATTTTAACCGAAGCTTTTGCTGCGTAAATGCCCACTTTTTCTTCCATGTATGAAAACACCACGTTGTAAATTCCGGGTGTGCCAGTGCCTCTGGTACGACCAAAGCCACACTCCATACCGGCTAATGATTGTATTTCTAAAGCAAGGTGTTCAATTACGTGCCCCATCCAGGTTCCTTCCTTTACGCGTTCAAAAAAACCGCCTTCATGGTTTTTTGAGCAACGGTGCGATTGCATTGACGGAAACATTTTTTCTAAGCGTTCTAAAAAGCCGTTTATTTTATTGGTAGGAAATTGTTCTAATTTCTCTAGATCCAGCTTCATTACAATTACTTTCTTCCGGTAATTAGACCAGTAATTGGGGCCTCTCATGGCTTTAATGTCTACAATCTTCATCTCACGTAATTTTCTACAATGTAGCTTTTGTTTTCTATATAAACAAAGGACTGTTTAAAATAAACGGGATAAACTTAAATTGTAAGGTGGGTTTGTTTAGATTTGTATGTAAATTGTTTACTATGAGCGTTCCTAAAGGAAAATTAATAATAATAGGAGGAAGTGTTGATAAAGGAAGCTTTTCCGAAGATCAAAGCGATTTACCAAAGAAGCTTAAATTTTTTGAGCAGGGAATTTTAAACCGAATTATTAAGGAGTCTGCAAAAAATAATTTATCGAGGATAGAAATTATTACAACCGCATCGAGTATACCTGAGGAAGTAGGAGAGGAGTATATTAAAGCATTTAAGCAACTAAACGTTTTAGATACAGCTGTTTTAAATATGAAAACGCGTGAAGAAGCAAACTCTTCTGAAAGCGTTGAGAGATTGAGAAAAGCGGATGTGGTGATGTTTACCGGTGGAGATCAATTACGCTTATCATCTATTATTGGCGGGACTGCTTTTCACCACTTGCTTTTAGATAAATACGAGGAAGAAAGTTTTGTTATTTCGGGAACATCGGCAGGTGCCGCAGCAAGTTCAAACAATATGATTTACCAAGGAAGCAGCACAGGCGCTTTATTAAAGGGAGAAGTAAAAATAACAGGCGGTTTAGGTTTTATAAATAATGTAATTATTGATACACATTTTGTGCAACGTGGGCGTATTGGAAGATTGATGTATGCCTGCGCCAGTAATCCAATAAATTTAGGAATAGGGTTGGGAGAGGACACCGGATTATTAATTACTGAAGGAAGAAAGATGGAAGCGGTTGGTTCGGGACTAATTATTTTAGTGGACGGAACTCATATGCGCGATACAAACCTTACTGATGTAGAAATGGGAGAGCCTGTTTCTATAGAAAATTTAGTAGTACATGTAATGTCCTTTGGAGATACTTTTGATCTGAAAGAAAAGAAACTTACCATTTCTCATCCTAAACTAAGTGTGGGTTAGAGTATAAAAAGATTAATTTTTATTCAAATTAATCTTTGTAAATCCCAATAAAAATAGCTTCATCTTGTTTTTTAGAAGCGCGGTACATCCCTTCTGAATTGTAAGGTAATTCAATATTCCCTTTTGCATCAAGGGCAATGAGACCACCTTCGCCACCAATCTTAACTAATTTTTCTTGCACCACAATTTCACAAGCTTGTTTTAAGGTTAGACCTTTGTATTCCATCAGACAAGAAATATCATAGGCAACGACAGAACGTATAAAAAATTCTCCGTGTCCGGTGCAGGAAACAGCGCAGGTGTTATTGTTTGCATAAGTACCCGCACCAATTATAGGTGTATCGCCAATGCGTCCGTGTTTTTTGTTAGTCATGCCACCTGTACTTGTACCTGCAGCTAAATTTCCGTTTACATCTAAAGCAACTGCACCAACGGTGCCAAATTTTTTTTCGCCCTCATCCCCGAACCCTTTCCCGCTGGAGAGGGGAGTTGTGTGGTCTAAAATAATACTGTCGCTTTGTTTTGCCTGTTGTAATTGTTCGTAGCGTAGTTGCACAAAAAAATAGTTATCGGGCGCAAACTCAATATTATTTTTTTTTGCAAATTCCATAGCTCCTTGTCCGGCTAAAAACACGTGTTCAGATTTATCCATTACGGCTCTTGCCAAAGTGATAGGGTTTTTAACATTACTTACACTTGCAACAGCACCTGCAGTTAAATCTTTTCCGTTCATTAAAGAAGCATCCATTTCATGTTTTTCTTCATTGGTAAAAACAGCGCCTTTTCCTGCATTAAAAAGTGGGTTGTCTTCTAACGTTCTGATAGCAGCTTCTACGGCATCTAAAGAAGATCCGTTCTTTTTTAAAATAGTTTCCCCTGAAATAATTGCATCTTCCAGTGCTTTTTTATAAGCCGTTTCTTTTTCGGGTGTCATGGTGGAACGAAGAATAGTTCCTGCGCCTCCATGAATTGCTATTGCGTATTTTTTCATATGCTTATTCCCATTATACAAACATCATCTATCTGTTCTAAATTGCCCTTCCACTTTGTAAAGGTATCGATAATAATTTTCTTTTGCTCTTCAGGTAGTTTTTTATAATTAGCTAAAAAAAGCTCCTTCAGTGATTTGTATTTAAACTTTTTAGCATCGGGGCCACCAAACTGGTCTGCCATACCATCGCTGAAAAGATAGACAGCATCTCCTTTTTGCAATTTTATTTCGTGATTGGTAAAAGGTACTTTCATTTCAAATTTACCTACCGGTTGTTTATTTGCTTTAAATTCTTTCAATTCCTTATTTGATATAAGGTAGAGTGAGTTGCCGGCTCCGGCGTATTGTAATATATTCGTTTTTTTATCTAACACACAAAGAGCAATATCCATGCCGTCGCGCATTTGCCCACCGGCAAGTGTATCTTCCATCAGTTGACTTGCTTTATCAAGTATGTCAGCCGGCTTGGTAAGTTCAAGCATAAAAATAACTCTGTTAAGAATGTTTTGTGCAATTACACTCATCATGGCGCCCGGAACTCCGTGTCCGGTACAATCGCATACGGCAAAAAAGAGTTGACCGTCTTTTTCCTGTACCCAATAAAAATCTCCGCTTACAATTGATTTTGGTAAGTAAACAACAAATGATTGTGGCAATTGAGAACTGATAAATTCATCAGCGGGAAGAATAGCTTTTTGTATATATTTTGCATAATTGATACTATCTGTTGTTTCTTTATTTTTTTCTTCTAATTGTATTTTTTGTTCGCTTACTAAATTTTCCGCTGTATTTCGTGTGCGTACAAATCTTGTAATAATATAAACACAAAGTGTAAAAGGTATTAGTGTAAAAACCGGTTCTGCAGACATTTTTTGGTTGTCGGGAATACCAATATCTAGAAGCGTGCCGTGAAAGATTGTTTCATTTAAGATTGTTGCGCTCATCATAAGCAACACATGTACCAAGGCAACTATGGCCCATTTACCTCCTAATGTGAAATAAGCAAACAATAATTCTACGATTATCCAGAATCCGGACATCATATCTTTGCCGCCGCCCTGTATAATCATATTTCCTGATCCGATAAAAATGAATTGGCATAACCAGATTATCGATGCCATTTTAATATTTTGACGTGTCTTTATAATATAAAGCATAAAAGACATAGACAGCCAACCCAAAGAGATAAGATAGAAATGATACCAAAGATGATTTGCGATAACATTAATATACATTACAGCCGCCTGCAACATAAAAAAAATGGCGAAATTGTAGGTAAGTGTAATTTTAGCCTGTTCAAAAACATTGTCAGTCTTTGCCAGATAATCTCCAATAAACCAGTTGCGAAGTTTTTCCATTTAATTCATTGCTGCCGAATCGAAGATAAAGATAATAAAAACAAGACAGGCTTTACGCGGAAATACCGCCTGTTTTATTTTTTATTTAGTAATTTTTCTATTTCAGCTATTCTGCTTGTTGCAAAGGCATCATTTGGTTTAGATTGAAGCGCATCTTCATAAGCTGTTTTTGCTTCTTCGTAACGTCGCTTTTTAAAATAATCATTAGCTTGTTTAATAGAAGCATTATAACCATCGGAACCCAGCCCTTGTCTTACATGTCGCTTGGCTTTTCCGGGTTCAAATTCTTCATCAGCATTTTTAGGCTCGGTTGATGTTGCTTTAAACTCAGTTTCTTTTACAGGTTTAGTTTCTGTTACCTTTTCTTTGGCAGCATTTTCCTTAGCAATTTTATCAGCGTCTGTTTTTTCCTTAGCTAATTTTTCTGCTGCTGCTTTTTCTTTTTCAGATTTTTGTGCATCCGCTTTTTCCTTGATAGTTTTTTCCCTGGCTAATTTATCGGCTGTTACTTTTTCTTTCGCTACTTTTTCTGCCTCGAGTTTAGCTGTTGCAACTTTTTCTTTTTCTGTTTTTTGAGCATTTTCTTTTTCTTTGTCTAAATTTTCTTTTGCAATTTTATCAGCATCAGTTTTTGCTTTTGCATCTGCAGCAGTTTTAGCGTCAGCTTCTACCTTAGCAATTTTATCGGCATCTGCTTTTTCTTTGTCGGAATTTTCTTTTGCAATTTTATCAGCGTCCGTTTTTGCTTTTGCATCTGCAGCAGTTTTAGCGTCGGCTTCTGCCTTGGCAATTTTATCGGCATCTGCTTTTTCTTTTGCTAATTTATCAGCATCAGCTTTCGCTTTTGCATCTGCGACAGTTTTAGCATCGGCTTCTGCCTTGGCAAGTTTATCGGCATCTGCTTTTTCCTTAGCTAATTTATCTGCAGCGGTCTTGGCTTCTGCGTCTTCTTTGGCTTTTTTTGCAGCATCTTCTTTTTCTTTCATACAAGCCGCAACCTTTTCTAATTGCTTTTGCGGGTACAATTCTCCGGGAATAATGGTAAGTGCTTTTTCGTAAAATGTTTTTGCAAGCGGGCAATCAGGCTTACTTAAAGCTGCATCGCCGGCACTATTAGCGGCACAGAAACTTTGTATTAATGTATTTTCTGCCGCCCCGATTTTTGCAACAATGCTTAATCCTTGCTGAGTAATAGCTTCATCATCATCAAAATTTCTTTTACGCGGTACATAGGCAATTTTAGCAAGTGGAATTTGCAGCCCGGAATAATCAATTCCTTTAAATGGTTTGGCCATAATAAAGCCGCCAATATCAAATCCCGGTTTATAATTATCATCGCCCACTTCTTTGGGCACATCCATTGTGTTTACATCAAATTTTTTGATGTTACATCCCGGGTAGGAGACTTCAATGATAAAATTATCGTTGGGAGGAACTGATAAAATGAAGTCACCGTTTCCGTTACTTGTTACCTGTGTAACGATGGTAGAACCTTTAAAAAGTTTTATGCTGGCGCCGGCGAGTGGTGTTTCTACAGATTCTGATTTGCTATTAAGTTTCCATGTACGTAATTCAACATTGCTTTTTATTTCTACTTTCCAATTCTGGGCGTCTGCCGAAAAACTGAGTAGGAGAGTGGCAATAATTAGTGTAAAACTTTTTTTCATTGATTTAGTAAAATCCTTTCCAAAATAAATCCGCTAACAAAAATAGGTTTTATTTTTGTTTTTGTATTATTGGCAGAAGAAGATGTTTATTGCATTTTTTAAACAGGGAATGGTATAATTTAGCATAAAATGACTTTAATTTAGTAACTTTACCTGTTCTTTGAATTAGGGGCCCGACCGGTTTTGACAGCGAGAGCGATTGGCAGGTAAGCACGCCGTGTGTTGTGAATATAACACGTTAATCATAATTCTCAAATTTCAATTGGCGAAAATAACTACGCCATGGCTGCTTAATCTAAGATTAAGTGTCCTTTGCAACTCTGGTAGCGTCTTTGCTTAGCGACCAGATTCTTGCATAACAAATTAGCAAATTGTTTCAGCGATGTTGCTGACTGAAACAATATCAGCAACTAAGTTTATAGTTGGATTGAATAAGTTCCTGCAATAGACCGACAATTAAACTTGTTCTAAGCGCGAAGAAAGCTTGTGAATTCCTTGTTTGGACGAGGGTTCGAATCCCTCCGGGTCCACCATAAGAGAAGTTTCTCTTTTTTAGTTGTATTCCCCCCCTTTTTAAGCTCCGCTACGGCGGAGCTTTTTGTTTGTAATCCCTTGTGTTTAGTGAGTAAATCAAATTGCGGCAACCAATCAAATACAATTTTTTTATCCTGCAAAAGACGGTTCGACCCGGTTTTTTCAGAAAGTTCTTTTAATTCCAATAAATTTACGTTTGAATCCGCTGCTTTCCCTGCAAAATGGGCTGTTTGAACCCAATCCCGCAACGGTTCGACCCAAGTTTTGCCTTTCTCTCCAAAACCGGAATTCTGTAATTTCAAATCCGATTTTTCCTTTAATAATTCATCTTTCTTTTTTATATAATTTTCTTTCTCAATCAAACCATCCAAGAATGCGCCGACAAGTTTGTCCATGCGTATTTCTATTTGTTTGATTTTTGCATCGGTGTTTTGTACAGAAGATTTTGTTTGTCTTTGTTCATCCTTTTGCCAAATCTCTATTTCCTTTAACATATTTTCAGCCCAATCGTCAGGAATGGCAATCTTTTGAAACTGTACTTTTAGTTGACCCAAAAGCAAATCTTCGCGCAAATAACCCTGATCGCATCTGCCGAATTTTTTTGTACAGCGATAGTAACGGTACGTTCCGCCGTTGCCTTTTGCAAATTGCGCTGTTATTTGTCCGCCGCATTCGGCACATTTGAATAAGCCTCTGAAAGGAAAATCGTGTTTTTTTTGGCTTTTGCGCGGCTTTGCTCTTTCTTTTAATTTTTTTTGTACAGCTTCAAAAGTTGCTTTGTCAATAAGGGGCTGAAAATTTCCCTCATGCAATTCGCCTTTATGCAACATCAGGCCTAAATAAGTTTTGTTTGTAAGTAGCCTATGTACCATAAAGGGCGTATAGGTATTTCCATTGCTGCAAACCACACCCAAAGAACTTAATTGATGCCTCCCGCTTTCTAAGGTGTAACGCCCTTCTGCAAATTCTTTGAAAAAGTTTTGGACGATTTTCGCTTTTACAACATCGGGTTCTATATTTCTTGTTTTGGCATTATTGAAATACCCGACAGGGGCTTGTCCGCTGTATTCGCCTCTTCTTAATTTTTGCCTTATTCCTCGTTTAATATTTTCGGAAAGATTATCGGAATAATATTTGCTTTGCCCGAAAGCAACTTGCAGCATGAACAATCCTTGCGGTGTTGGCTCAAACCAAAAAGTAGGAAAGCGTAGCGCAGAAACTTTTTGAATATCTATCAGGTAAACAATTTGTCCGCCGTCTATGGAATTACGCGCGAGCCTGTCGGGATGCCAAGCTAATATACCGACAGGCTCTTTGCTCGCATGTATTTTTTCTATCATGCGGCCAAATTCTTTACGCCCCGGTGTTTTTGCGCTTTTGCTTTCTATAAAAGTTTCCGCTATGGTTAAATTTTCCCTGTTTGCCAGTTCGGTAAGTTCATGTAATTGCGCCTCGATAGACATGGCTTGTCTTTCTTCTGCTTCGGAAGATTTACGGGCATACAGGAAAAATTTAGTTTTCATAATACGGCTTTTTGGTTTGTAAATTTACATTGGTAAAAATACGAAATGAACTTCTTTTTATTTTGATTGTTCACAAATTATTGTTCATGCTGCAAGCTGTTTCCCTTCCCGCAGCGAAAACAAAAAATATTCCTTGCCCCAATCGCACATTTAATTTTGTCATGGTTTTTGTATCAGCCGCACAATTTGCACATTGCTTCTTTTGTTTTTTTCAATGGTTTTTTAGGAGTAAAAACAAAAGAAGCAAAGAGCAAAGCCCACTCGCCAACAAAAACACACGCCAAAATTAAATCTCCATCCCTTGTTTACAAAAGATGAGCAAGGTTAATTTGCGGAGCAAGAACCTCCCTCATCTTTTGTAAACGCCACTTGAAGCAAGGATATTTTATTGTTTTACGCTTCCCCTCCGCACGTATGGCTTAAAAAGGAAAAGAAAAAATCATTTTTCTAAAACTCTCAGCCCTCTT
>OLKW01000193.1_pt1 | contig 39658 bp, 18 predicted proteins | sample 1604351 | NCBI WGS metagenome assembly OLKW01 (sample SAMEA104055714, study PRJEB20765) | soil metagenome | isolation source: soil
TCATAGATTTACTGTTATATTTTTACAGCAAAGCTATTGTGAAAGAAAACTTAAATCAAGATGTACTTCGTCGGGTGGTTACAGTCCCCCTATATTGACACCCCCATTAACCAACTGCCCCCTAAAAATTAAATAACTTGAAGCTACCGCCATTAACTAACTGATTCCCATTAACCAAGTGCCTTTTAACAGTCTTACCATTAACCAAGTCCACCCAAACTCCTTTTAAAAGAGGTCTGAGCCATTAACCAAGTGCAAAAAAGCCATTAACTAAGTGATATTTTTAAATGATTTACCGTTAACCAAGCGATACCTTGCCATTAACCAAGCGCTATATGTCCACTAACCAAACGACCCTTGTAAATACATACCATTAACTAACCGACCCCATTTTCTTTACTGCCGTTAACCAAGTGCTTCCACCATTAACTAACCGACCCCATTTTAACTCAAACAACATGCCTTGAAACCCCTGTAAAATAAGGAAAGTTAAAATTTTCCATTAACCAACAGACCCCCCCTCTTATTAAATAGTTAAATATTACCTAAATAATGTGAATACCATTAACTAACCTCTACCTGTAAAGTCAAACTTTTCTGTATTGGCAATAGGGAAAAAAGTTTTGCCGAAGGAAAACTTTTTTGTTAGTAACACTACGGTTGTTTTAAATAGGAACATTTTAAAATTGATTTCGGTCATCAAAAAAACGTTTACGCCGCAAACTTAATAAAAAAGCCTTTAAATGAGCTCAAAACAAAAAAAGCGTATGAGACACGCCTTAACCCCGGATAGTTTATTTAAAGCGAGGTAGAATAAGTTTTATGCTATGTTTCTGACGTAGAAATCTGTTTTAAAAACAGAATGTACAAATTCTCGCTTTTTTTATGAAGTGCCATCGGGGAAATTATCTGTGAAATCATTCGATTTAAAAGATATTAATATCTTTTTATAGTTTTATGGCAAACAAAAAAATTATACCTTTTCCCCTATTCCTTAACTAATCTTATGTGTTGATTTTGTGTCTCTACAATATAAATACTCGAAGAAAATTTACTTATATCAATTTGTTCTTGTGTGTTTTTGCTTTTTGTTTGAAAAACAATTTCCCCTAATGAGTTATAAATAGTTACTAAACCTATTTCTGCGGTAGTAATTATATTTACAGTATTATTTGCAGGATTAGGATACAAAAATATTTTTTGTTCATTACTAAAATTAGCAATACCTACTCCGCTACAGTTTAATAGAACAGATACCCCTGCTGCTCCCTGGTTTGCTGTTGCTAAATCAAATTTTGTGTCGCCATTAAAATCAGCACTTGTAATTGAAGTAGGAGAGCTACCCGTTGTAAAATTTACTGCTACAGAGAAACTTCCTGTACCCATGCCTAACAATACTGATATATCGCCGGAAGTATTATTTGCCACCGCTAAATCTGTTTTAGTATCTGCGTTAAAATCAGCGTTGATAAGCCAATAAGAGTTATTTCCTGCGCTAAAACTATTTGCCGCACCAAAACTTCCTGTGCCTGTACCTAACAAAACAGATACACCGCTACCCATATTAACTACAGCCAAATCCTTTTTCCCGTCTCCATTAAAATCGGTACTAACAATTGATGTGGGTGCAGGCCCTGATGCAAAGTTTGTTAATGCTCCATAATTACCTGAGCCTAAATTTAAAATTATAGATATGCTATCATCAGCGCGATTAGTTACTGCCAAATCTATTTTACCATCACCATTAAAATCTGCGGCGGCAACAGAAGTAGGTTGATTACCTACATTAATGTTATAAGGTGAACCAAAACTCCCTGTACCACCACCATATAATATCGATAAAACATTTGTACCATAATTAGTTACTGCTAAATCTTTTTTTCCATCAGCGTTAAAATCGGCTGTTACAACTGAAAAACATTGGTTATCTGCCGAAAAATTATTGGCGGCACCAAAACTCCCTGTACCAGTACCCAACAATATTGACACATCATTGGATTGATTATTAGCCACCGCTAAATCGGCTTTTCCATCCGCATTAAAATCGGCGCTTATAACTGAAATAGGACCATTGCCCGCAGCAAAGTTTGTTGGCCCGCTAAAAGTACCAGTACCTGTGTTTAACAATACAGATACATCGTTTGTTGCGTTATTAGCAATCGCTAAATCTTTTTTCCCATCTCCATTAAAATCTGCTGTGGTAATTGACCAGGGAATAGCATTTGCCGAATAACTGGAAGGATTACCAAAGCATAGTTGTGCCGAAGCATTTAAAGATAATGCTGAACTAAAAAGTAGTAATAGTTTTTTCATATTCTGTTTTTTTTAAATGATTCTTAATTTAATTATTTTTTCTTTCTGCATTTTCATCAAAGACTAATGCTGCACAATTATTTTTTTCGTAATAAGGCCATCCATTGTTTTTACACTTACAAAATAAATACCGTTCTGTAAACTGTTTGTATCAATAGCAGTTTTCCCGTTTATACTTTGACTCAACACTAAATTACCGGTTACATCAATCAATTGAACAGTTTGCTTTTCGGTTGAAGTTGTTTCAATAATAAAATTTCCGTTATTTGGATTAGGATACAAAGATATTTCCTGTTCATTGCTAAAATTAGCAATGCCTACACCTGTACAATTTAAAAATACAGATACATCGCTTGAAGTTTGATTAGCCGCAGCCAAATCGGGTCTTGCATCTCCATTATAATCTGCAGCGTTACTTGATAAATAATTTCCATTACCAGTTGTAAAAGTTGTAGCAGTGCCAAAGCTGCCTGTTCCTGTGCCTAATAATATATATAGATTACCATTAGCCACTGCTAAATCTTTTTTTCCATCACCGTCAAAATCGGCACTTGTAATTGATGAAGGACTATTACCTACCGAAAGGTTAGTAGCAGCCCCAAAGCTGCCCGTGCCGGTACCAAGGAATACAGATACGGTGTTTGATATATCATAATTAGCAGTTGCCAAATCGGCTTTTCCATCTCCGTTAAAATCTGCCGTAGTTATTGAAACAGGCTGAGTACCTGCAACAAAGTTAGTGGGAGTGCCAAAACTTCCGGTGCCTGTGCCTAATAAAACAGATATATTATTTGCACCATAATTAGCTGTTGCCAAATCTAATTTTGTATCTCCGTTAAAATCTGCGCTGATTACCGAATAAGGAGCGCCGGTACTAGTTGTAGGAAAGCTTGTGGCTGCACCAAAACTTCCTGTACCTGTACCTAATAATATGGCTACTTGACGCGTACCTGAAAAAGGTGAATAAGCCACAGCCAAATCTTTTTTTCCATCTCCATTAAAATCTGCGCTAATTATTGAATTAGGAACGCTAAAGGTTGGTAAGGCAATATTAGTAGCAGCACCAAAACTTCCGGTTCCGGTACCTAATAATATAGATACATTTGCAGAATTACTATTAGCCACTGCCAAATCAAGCTTTGTATCTCCATTAAAATCGGCACTTGTTATTGAACTGGGATTACTACCTGTCGCAAAGTTTGTAGCAGTCCCAAAACTACCCGTACCTGTACCTAATCTAATTGATACATTATTTGAATTATTATTAGCCGCCGCCAAATCAAGTTTACCATCACCATTAAAATCTCCACTGGTAACTGAAATAGGATTAGTGCCTACCGTATAGTTTATAGCAGGGCTAAAACATACTTGTGCCGTGACACTTAAAGATAATATTGAGATTGAAAGTAGTAGTAGTTTTTTCATATTCTGTTTTTTATTTGGTTAAATAATTTTGTCCTTTATGCCACATCGGTTTACGAAGCTTTATCAAATATAGAAATTATTCCTTACCCATAAATAAACCCTTTAACAATACTCTACTATTTCTTTGCTCTAAAAAAAATGATTGTGATGTTTGTTCTGAAAGGTGATACCAAGGACTAATAGATTTTAGTCTGATTTTTATTCTTCTATAATTTCAAGATAGAAACTTAAACTTTATAACCCATTAATCCTTTAAAGCCCCAAACGGATATTCGTGCCTTTTTATATCATTTCTCCGTGGAAATTTATCTTCAGAAATTTAACGGAAAAGTTTTACTTCGGGTTGTGAGTATAATAATTTTTGTATTTTCTATTCTTTTTTGTTTCCCGCTATATTCTTTAGCATTTCATTTGCAATTTCAATTGGAGGCATACCATATATTTTCTTTATCGAATCAATTTGCTCATGGAATCTATTTTGATTCTTGGGATTTTCCAATAAATTAAAGACCAAAAAATATCCCATTTGCTCCTTTTTAGGAATATCCTTCTCGATACTTTTACTATATAGGTTCTTTGCTTCTAATATTTGATTTCTATACAAATAATATGAACATAATTCTTTATAATTAAATATAGTGGGATGAATAAGAATCAATGATTTTAAAGTTTTAACTGCTCCAGAAGTATCATTGGTATTATAACAGAACCAGGCTTTAGCTAATAATAATTCTTCATCAGTATCATTTACGGACATTGCCTTTTTGAGATAAGAATCTGCCATCGGAACATCTCCCAACATGTAATAATAAATATTGCTTAATTGAATGTATGCACCTATTGTTTCCTTTTTTTGTAATGATAACCGATAATAATGAATTGCACTGTCGGCAACACCAAAATATTTATATACACCCCCAATGTAAGAATAGGTGTAATAATTAGAATATAAGCTTTTAAGGGATAAAAAAGTCTTTTGAAAATTTATTGAATCTTGAGCAATTAGATCCTCATTAATTTTTAGAGTTAGAACTATTTCATTGCTTCCGTTAATTTCTATTGCCCGTTTTAAATAGTATTTTCTTAAACTATCATTGTCGCGATTCGCAGTCATAAGTTCAATATAAAGATAAACAGTGCCTTCGTTTAATTCTTGAGCTTTTGATAAAAGAGTTTTATACTTTATTGTATCTGTTGCTCTTGTCTTATTTGCTTCAAGTAACAACGAATAAATATTATCTTTTTTAGTTGATATAGTTTTGTTTTCAATAAAGCTTACTAAAGTATGGTCATCAACAAATGAAAAAATATAATATTTTATAAAATCTTTATCTCTTTCACTAAGCTCTTTAGAATTCATGTACGAATGCAAATCCTTAATGCTTACATTTTGAAAATGATTTTTCTCCAAATCGCTTAAAATAACATGATTCTTTTTTAATGAATCATCAACATTCGAGCAACCTATTACAACACACGAAATAGGAATACATATAATAAAAAGCTTTATAAGTAAAACTCTATTCTTAATGATATGTAGTAACCGTTGTTGGTTGTTTGTCAGCATACGTATTTGGTGGATTTTGTTTTGCGTCATAATTTTCTTTCGCAGCTTTCTTAAAGAGGTCGATTGGGCTTTTCCCTGTAAAAAGTTTTGCCCCTGTAATTCTTATATCTTGCTCTGCCAAAGGTAGCTTTTGAAACTCAGTTTCCGATAATTTACCCATAGCTTGTTGATTTACCTTTTTGTCATAAGAAGTTTGAAGCTTTTGAATTTCTTCGGGAATAGCAATGTAAATTGTTGTTTTTGTCAAAGTCGAATTGAAAGTTGCTCCTGTGTAGGGGTTGAAACCACTCGTTTCAAATTTTTGTGTTACTTCTTTGTATTGCCCAAGCCCCAAGGACTTTGCTAATTTTCCTGCTGCCGTTAAGGCTCGAATAGGTGTAAATTCAAACTCTAAACTATTATTTGCCCCTCGTACTTGATGAGTATAAGGAAATTTACTATTACCTTCTTTCCAAGCTTCTGCGTTTGGAGTAAATCCATAAGGAGGAGGATTAATTTCTTCATATGGTACATTATTTGGTTTAGTTCTATTATTGGAATTAGTAACACGTTGTTGAGTTTCTACCCAATTAACAGGTCTTACTAATGGTCTATAATAAGGCCTTGTATTATTCTGTGGAGGTTTAGGACCATCTCCTTCTTCATCAATTAAGCCTGTTGGCTGATTAGCGGCAAAGCAATATGGTGACATTTGAGGATAAGTTTTGGATAATTGGTCAACACTCAAGAATCTACCCAAACGAGAATCATATATTCTATTACTAAAATCGTATTCATTCCCGCCTCCATACGTTTCGTCATCTTTTTCTTTTCCATTGAACCCATACTTGTAATTCAGAGAGTTAAAAGTTCTGCCGGGCATTGGCGCACCAAAGGCCGAATAATCTGTTGAAGAAATAATATCCGCTAGATAACTTACAGTTGATTGTCCTGTAACAATTAAATTATCTATTAAAAAATTATCAGTTAGAGTGCTTGGTGCTGCGTTGTAAAATATTTTAAAGCCGCTTGTGTTTGATATGGCAGTGTAGTTTATTACGTAGTGTTGTGTGTTAGGAATATTTACTATCGTAAAATTAGTATTGCCCGGCACATCAAATGCCTCCGCCGTTAAATTATCAGCAGCTACTGTTGTTCCGTAAAGAATATCAAAATTTATCTGATACGCTTGTCCGATTACTGTCGGGAAGAAAAAGTTTACGCCACCTAATATTGCTTGCGGTTGTATTTTGTATTTTATTGGTCCAGGTCCGCTTACACTAACTGTTGATGTTGCTGCAAGGTTGGGCGTTTGGTTAGTTAAATTTCCATCATCAAATATCCAACTTGCTGTTACATTGCTTTGGTTGGGTATTTTTTTATCGCTTACAACACTCAGCACGTTTCCTAAATGGTTTGTCAACTCATATTGCCTATTACCCGTGTAGTGATTGCTTGTGTCTATGGTACTCAATAGTGCCGGAGTTCCGTTAAGGTTTATTTTTGTTTTTTCTAATCCTAAGCGGCTGCTTCCGTAAATATCTTTTTCGGCTAAACTAAACATTACCTGGTTTCCTACTCCGGTTTTATTTAACTCATATGTTGCCATTACATTGCCCTGTGCATCGCGTACATAATAGTTTGCTTTTTTAAAGTGACCTGCTGTAAAGTTATTATTGTTGAAACTGTATTTAGCTATTCTGTTTCCGCTCGCGTCATAAACAAAAGATAAACGATCTTTAGTGCTACTGGCATCTCTCGTTAATGATTGTATTTTTCCGTACACAGTCCAATTAATTCCGCCGCCATTTAAAGGATTTATCTCCGCAGTATTATCGCCGGTTAAATTTCCAATCTTATCATAATGATAATTATTGTAATCATTTATAGTAGCAAGGGTTGGGTTAAATATTCCCTGGTTATCTATATCATCAGCGTAAGCAGCGTTACCAATAGTTTCATTTACTAAATACAACCTGTTTTGTCTGCGATGGGTTACTGTACCCGCTAATATGGTGTTGTAATTGTAACTTAAATTATCAATGGTTGCACCGTTTTGATCCTTCCTCAATTGAGTGAGTATATTTCCATTGGCATCATAAGTAAATTGGTTGTTATACATACCGCTGTAGGATGTTGAACCTCCTTGCCAATTGTTAGTTCCGTAGTTAAAATTATCAAAAGATTTTGCTTCGCTTATGCGATTAAGCTGGTCGTAATAATAAGCCGAACCTAAAGGTAATACAGGAGGTAATGGGTTTGCATTATAACTTGCATATGTTGTAGGCTTGGTAATACTTGTAACCATACTGCTTATGTTACCATTATGCAAATCTAACCTTGCAGCATTTAAATCACTTGCGGTAGTACCTGCGGCAAACAAATCGCCAGGCAATATACTTTGGTCAATAGGTGTATAATCTTTGGCAAAATATCCAAGTGTGTAACCAACGGCATCAGGTGCAAAATTAAAATGTGGGTTGCCACCACTTGGGGTCTGGTCTCCGTCTTTACCTACATCCCGGCTTGTTTTAAGGCTATTACTATTAACTCCTTTTATCCATCCCTGCAAGGTGTAAACATAATCCATACCCTGTACGGTGTTGTTGCCAAGTTCGGTACGCGCAAGTGGGCCATGTGCATAATAAAAATAGCTTGCATCGTTATCCCATATCACACTATCCTTACTTGTAACAACATTTGTTATGCGGTTATCTGCATCATAAGTATATTGATGAAAGAATTGATCTTGGTTATTTCTTTGGTAGGTAACACGGTTTACTTTACCGCTTATTAAATCGTAATCGTAATCAATACGTTTATATTGAGAACTGGCCGGTATACCTGTTACATGTAAATAATCTTGCAGTAATACATTTACGTTGCCATGTATATCGTAACTATAATGCGTTGCATTTACATAATTTAATAAACTGCTTGGGTTGTTATTTACATTATCATAAAACGCAGTTGTGGCTACACGTTTACGCAAGTTTTGTTGATTAAGTATACTAGCCGGTAAAATAGTAACCTGCTGCTCATCATAAAAAGTATGTGTTACTTCCGTGCGTGTGCCGACATTATCATTTATCCACAATTGAAATTCATTATCATCAATAGCTACAAGGTTATAATAATTATTTATGAGTGTGCCAAAAATATCCTGAAACTGTATATGATTACCTACAGTAGGATTCTCTGCTTTCTCACCCACTTCAACTATTCTTCCTAGCACATCATATAAAGTATAACTAAAAGCCGGATTTGTTTTTGCTTTTTGTTTACTATTTTGCGAAATAATTAAACGACCTAATTTATCGTAATAAAAATAAGTAGAGAATAAATCAGCCTCATCATGTAACAGTCGTACATATGGATAACCAAATGCACTCTGGTTATAATCTCCGCCCACCACTTCATGATAACGATCTGTTGCTGCAATGGCGTTAATGGTAACATTAGTGTAGTTACCGTTATTTACAATATTAGGTCTGTCTGTAATATTTTTTTCAGTCCATAAATAAATACCCGCTGATGGTACGGCATCAAGAGAACCCTGACCTGCAAGCACCTGTATATCCTGTTGGGCTACATATTTTATAAATACACCATTTGTACCTACGGCATATCCCTGTCTGTCGTCATGAAAATAAATATCCTTAAATTCTGTATTGGCAGGAATAGTTGTATTAGGGGGGAATGGAACCACGTTATCAAAATCAGTATTTGCAGAAGCGTTTGTTGTAGGTGAAACAATTCTCCAATGAGGATCGTAAGGAATATCAAGCAATGCAGCAGCGCTATTGAGTAATACATTATTATGGTACCAAATCTTTCTGTTTTCTCCAACAACCATAAATGAATTATCACGGAAAACATGTAAAGCATTTATTTTAACACTACCTGATGTGATAGCAGGTGGTACAGTCATAGATTCTAATATATTTTGCGATGTAATATTTCCGCTGTTATTCAAATTAAACCTTCCCCACTTTGTGTGATCTCCTACTGTAAAAATTTCGCTTCCATTATTAGGTCCCATCGCCACATCATACCACGTTTGTGTATTTGTTGGAGAAATATAAACACTGAAATGCGTAAGAGTTCCATTGCTTATATTACCAATGTAATTGTAATTACCAATTACAACTGCATTATCAATTTTGGTAGTCCATATACCTTGGTAATCTGGCACAATATGCGTTGTAGTATTAACTACTTCAGGGAAAACAGCTTTCCATGAAGCCCCGGCATTTGCCGTATGGCGTATGGTTCCGTAGTTACCGGTTATGTACCCGTTAAGATTATCGATAAAATGTACATCATTTAATTGCGGTATAAAAATTTCGTTGTTTTTGTAGCCACTTAATCCGACGTAATGAAACATACTACTCATATCGCCCACGACTAAAACGTCTTGCGAACCGGATGTTACTGTAGTAACTCCTAAAAAATTAACCGGATTAGTTGGGGCTAAAGCTTTAACAGTTGTTGAAGGAGAAGGTGCTAATGTAATATCGGGTATGTATAATAATGTTCCGTTGTCACCAACTATTGCAGCACTTTTGGTATTGTAAAAACTTATATCGCGCAAAGTAGATGTTACCGGAGATGTAAGCGGCACAAACGCAATACTTGTTGATACAGTTGGCACGGTAGAAAATACAAACGTAGTGCGGTATAAAACCCCGCCTTCACCAGCTGCTAAACCTATGTTAGGCAATCCCGATAATTTATGTTCATTGAAATTATCTATAATAGCTCCTGTTTTTAAAATTTGCCAATCACCATTTGGTGTATTACCGCATGCAACAATATCACCATTAATACCTGCAATAGTAACTTCCTGATTAGGAGTCTGATTTACATGAATATCATTTAATCTGACAGGATTCATGTTAAATTTATTATTGCTCCAGATAAGAGCAGTAGGAGTAATTGTATTCACGGGTGTTGAGCTGGCAGCTTGTCCGCCGGACCCAACTACTGCAACTCTCTTGCTTCCATTAAAATCGAAAGAAGTCGAATTAGGAACTGCTCCAAACAAAGCTGTACTACCTACAGGAGAAACAAAAGCTGTAGTGCAATTTGCAACAGGAGTTATACTTGAAGTAGTTACTGAAATCTGGTAAATACCTCTTGTGTTACCCGTTCCATTGTTAAGCGCGTAGAAAAATCCATCATTAAGATTATTATTTATCTCAATAAAGTTTTGTGATGAGGGCAGATTGGGCAGACCAATAATTGAACCAACCACCCCACTGTTTGTAACAAATTTATCTGCAAAGCAAAGTAGCCCGGTGCCCACATTAAGTACTGCTCTTACGTAGGCATTTTTTTGCGGCAATGCATTATCATAATCCACACGCATGGAAGCACCATTTGCAGAAGCACTGGTCATGAGCGTCCACGAAGCAACGGGGCTTAAACCATTTTTGGTATACCAACAATCGCTACCGGCACTGGTAACAACTATAGCGGCCTGCGGGCCATTACCTACATTTAAATCAGCAGACGCAACTCCGGTAAAAATTGTAGTAAGGGGATTAATTACAGGCGGTGAGTTAAGTGGTATCAATGCAAAGTAAGGTGCTACATTGAGTGTATTAGCAACTATGCGCGTAACCTTAGCTTCTCTTCCTACGACAACACCTTTGTTGTGTTCAAAGAAATGCATAGCATAATAATATTTTTTTTCCGGCCCAAGATGTGTCCATGTTTTTCCGGTGTCTATTGTCATATAGAGTTTGGGATAACCGCTTATTACATGATTTGTAATATCAATACTATCAATTAATGCAACTCCCTGTCCCGTTGTTTTAAAATAAACATCACGCATAGTCCCCATACCTATGTTTGTAGGCATCACATTCCATGAAGTGCCGCCATTAGTTGTACGTAATAACATACCCTGTTCTCCCACAGCATAGCCTTCATCCGTTTTTAACCCTGTGGTTGCATCTGTAATAAAGCGCACTTTATTTAAATTATGAAACAATTGTATGTTGCTAACTTTTGTAAACGCTAAATTGTTGTTTGGAGGCGAAGGGTTACCCGAATAAATAAAACCAACACCGTTTACATCGTACCCTGAAATATAAACAAGGCCGGATGCCAGACTATAATTTACAGAGGTAAGATGATCTGTTGGAGCGAAACCTGTAAGTAATTTTACACTTAAATTAGGCCAAGCTCCTGCAATGGATTTAATATATAAAGCAGTTCCGTTTTCACCCACCACAATACCCTGATTAGGTACAAAAAACAGGTCGTTAAATTTTACAGTAACCGGTAAATTATAAGTTATAGGCATTAAATCCCAGGTAACACCGCCATCAATAGTTTTTATTATCATACCATCATCGCCAACAGCGTAACCAACAGTAGCAGATGCCATTTGTATTTTTTTCAGATTAGATGCAAGGATATCGTTCATGCGGGTCCAATTCAATCCCCCGTCAACCGTAGTATATAAATAAGAACGTTGTGTATTGTATGGTGTACTTGTTAAATCAACATAACCTGATAAATATCCTTTATTGGCCGAAACAAATTGAATGGCTGTAGTTATTAATTTACTGTTTAATCCGTTTGGTAAGGTAAAGTCAAAGATCACCATGTTATCATGGTCGGGCATACTTTGCTTTATTAATTGATTTAAACTATTATAATCGTATGTAGTGGTTAATACATGCTGAGTAAAAATAGTTCGGGCTTTAAATGTTCTGTCATAATTTACTTTTACTTCATCCGGATCTAAATAAGAAGCAATGTTCATTGGCACAATACCTTCGGGTGGAACAGTACGCACTAAGTTTCCGGCTTGATCATAATAGTACAATGTAAAATGGTATTCTTTTGATGTATCTGAATAAATGAAACTTTCAAATGCACCCAAGCAATGCTGCGTATATTTATTAGTAAAAGCAGCAGTAAGACTGTCTATATAATGATTGTAAGAATTCTGCGCATTTTGCAAAGCATTGTTTATCATTTGCTGCACACAAGGATTGCTTGGATTAGAAACTAACGGTGAAACAACCGTGTCTTGTAAAGTAGTACTTGGCGGGCAAGGCGATGCATTATTTACACCACATACCTGAGATATGTACAAGTTGTTGTTGATATAGGTAAGATCAGTTATGATGCCGGTTATTACCGCCTGAATAAAAGCTTTATATTGAGGAAGGCAGTAGCAATAACCACTGGTAGTAAAATAAGTTTGTGTATATACATTTGTAATTGAAGGATATCCTAACGAAAGGTTTTGAGTTACGTAATTGTTATACGACTGAACAGCCAAAATATAATCGTTGTATGAAAACGTACACTGACTTGGGAAACCTGTCCCACTGCCTGTGCTTCCTCCCGGTGTTCCAACCCATCCCGGGCCACCTAAACCACCCGGTCCACCAGGCGGAATAGTAATAGTACCTGTTGGTATACCTCCACCACCACTGTTTGGATTTTGATTACAGAAATTAGTTATGTTAATGGGTGTGGGCAGAACAGCCGTTGCACTTGCTGTACTATACGTATTAAGATAAGCAACGTACCCGCTAATACAATGACATGCGCCGGTAGCGAGTAATGCGTTATAGCTTGAAAATGGCAAAGACATTGTAATTGCATTTTGCGCGGCCCATGGGGAAGAATTAAAATTAGTTATTGTAGCGTTCAACCAACCGAACATTTGATCACATGCCGGTTGCTGAACATCTTTACACAATTGAAAATTACTGATGTCAACTGGAATAGGCAGAGGAGAATTAGCGGGTGCGTTTATGTATTGTGATAAATATTTCAAATAATCGAGAAGACAATTGCAATAACCTGCCTGTACAAAATTACTAAATGAACTAAATAAGTTAGGATATAAAAAATGATGATGTGCTATTGCATATGGAGAAGCATTGTATGAGCTAATGTCCTGAAGATAGTTTAAGGCTTCACTTTGACATTCTTTATTGTCCGGTACGGGATTGGTGCAACCCTCTATTAAATTAATAGGCCGCGGACAATTAATTGTGTCTGCAAATGATTGAATATAATGATTAAAAAAGGTAAGGCCGTTTGAGCAACAATAATTATTATTTATAAAATCATTAATAGTATACATGGGGGGATTAATTTCTCCGCAATGACCAGGATGCATTTTTATATAGGATGAAAAAGCCTGATATGCGACAACATATTGTCTATACAATATGGTGCAAGTATCCGTCGCACTGGCTATAGGTGGTACCTTTCTGATAGAGTCTAATAAGACTATAGGATCCATTGGTGTTTTATTAGGCTGTGGAAAAGCATTTAAGTATCCTATATAAATATTTATACTATCTGAAATTAAACTGTTATAGAAGGCAGAATCACTCATTACTTGTAATGGCCCCGCACCGGATACTGAAACAGCAGCAATATTATAAATATCCACCGCGCTTTTATAACGGTCAAACTGAACAGTAGGCGATAATATATTACTACTAACAATCGCATACTTAGTTATACTGCTTGCTAATGCCTGACTGTCCAGTGCAGGATTAAAGTCTTTTAAAAACGAGCTGTAAACATCAACCGTATTTACTAAGCCCTGTGTATAAAAAGTTGTAAGCAGAACCGGTGTTACATAATTAGAGTCACTTGGAGTAAGTGCTAAGCGTGTATTCATACTCTTTACCGCAGTAACGTATTTGGCATATGCTAATTGGATAGAATCCTTTGTCATAATTCCGCTGGCTAAACCAATGCTGTCCAATTGACTCTGACTTAAATTAATATTAGACACAGCAGAGTTACCTCCTTGTTGTCTTTGTCCAGTGTTACATGGACTGCAATTAGTAAGTGGTATACAACTCAACCCAAAAATTGTATCCTGATAAGGAGCTCCGCCAACAATGTAATGCCCTAAACAATAAAAACCATTGTAATTACCATTGTTGTCGCTTGGAGGTATACCTGTAAGGTTATCTACTTTTACAAGGTTAGCAAATTTTAAAATTTGACCGAAGTTGCCTTTGTGTTTTACAGTTAGTGTACAAGTTGAAGTAACAAAATCAAGTTCTTCATTATAAGGAAGAGTACTCGTATTGTTTGTATAAACAGCGGGCGTATTCAACATTGAAGCCGGTAAATACGAAACTAAAAGGTTAGATAATAAAGTACTGTTTGCCAAAACAATATTGTTTCCATTAAAAGGTTGTTGCGTAAGCAAATCGTTCAACAAATTTTGTAAGTCTGTTACGGTTTTGTAAGTATTTCCTATACAAGCTAAAGGCGTAGGTAGACCGCAATCTCCCAAAATGGGCCCACTCGTAATAGAACCACTGATTTTATCAAGCTCTCCGTCAATAATTACTATTTGATTACCGCTCGCGTCTACCCCGGTAATGGTAAAGAAATTCTGATAATTACTATTAATAGAAGTAAAAGTTTTTATAAGTGAAAGATTAGTAAAACTTGTTGGATTGAATGTATTGAATTTTATAATTAAAAAATTAGCTGGTGTAGTAGCATCATATATTAGGAACTTACTGCCAGAGCCTCCATATTTCCAGAATAAATTATTTTGAGATGCTCCGCATGCAGCAATTATACGACTTGTTGCAAATGCCGCAGGAATTGCAACGGGGCTTGTAGATAACAAGGTGCTATTTGTTGCCATAGCCGTAAGAATATTGTTTATATCCACTGCAAGATCATTTGGATTACAAACAGGAGCAAAAAAACAATTCTTAATATCCATGTTTGTTGTTCCATCAATTGTATGGTAATGCAGATTATGATTTATATCTACACTAATTGCATTTATCTTAAAAGAAAAAACAGTTCCTGCCTGTCCGGTTTGATTGAGTTGGGACAAACCTGTTACATCAGTCCAGTTTACTAATTGTGTAGCGACAGCAGTTTTATCAAAAGAAAAAGTAATCAGAGGCAGATTCGTCCCCGGGTCATTTATACTTGCACTAAGAATATTTCCTGTCGAATTTCCTGCAACATAATAGTAATGTACTAAAGGAGCATTGTTAAATCCGGGAGGGTTGCCATTACACATGGTGTACATATCATTCGAGAAATTAACATAGGTAGTCAGATCTTCGTTAGTGGTAGTAGTAAGTTTACCGTTAGCTGCCAAAGCAGTAAGTAAAGATTGTAAATCAAGCGCATTAGGACATTGACCGGATCCCAAATAGGATTGATAAGCTCCGTTGTTATTGCTATTCCCCCCCGTTTGAGTAATTAAAGTTTGTGTGTGAATGAATACTTGTGTTTTATTTGAAAATAAAGGAACAAGTGTAGGGTTAGAACAAGGTTGAAAAGAGTTAAGACCGGAACCTGAAGAATTAAAATTAGCAGTACCAATACAATTGTTTGCACCATAACAAGTTTTGTTTACAAAATAATCTTCTATAGCTTCTTGTACTTTATTTTTTTCTGAGAGATATATAGATTTAAAAGTGTTCCACTCATTATCCAATACAGATGTAGTTGCAGGTGCACCAAAATCCGTGCAGGCAGTACTGATGATAGAAGATGTATTGGCCATGCTTCCGCAACGTACCAATAAAGCAGCGTACATAGGCATGGATAAAGTTTGCGACCCAATTACTTTGTAATTTGTAAATAAATTTTGCATTGTACTATTAATAATTGGAGAAACAGCAAAACTCTGATACGCAGTGGAAGTCATATAAGGATCGTGTGCGGGATCAGTAGCACTGAAAAAGTTTACAAGACGATTGTTGACGGATTGTGATTGATATCCACTTACAAAGTACCCATGGCTCACTGCATCATTAAATGTATTGGTAGTTTTAAGATTTTCATCAAACTGATCGCTGCTTAGATTTTCATTTGTTTCTTGCGCACCAAATTCGCTGCAAACTTTATAGTAGCAATATTCAGGATGGTAAATTACCAAAGAACGCGCATAGGAAGATGTCCATATATGTTGAAAATCAGAAAAGTTAAGGAGGTTTTCCGGATAGGTATAATAATGATTTGTTGTATTATCAAAAAACACAGCATTAGAAGAAGTGCTTAAAACAGCAGGGAAATAATTTGCTCCCGACTGTTGCAGAACCACAGTATTACGATTACCATTTCCGTCTAAGTACATATAATAATCAGTGCCATTCAATATCAAATGTGGGTTTCTCCAATTTGGCAACAAACTACCCGCATTGGTATGAGGAATAAGGTTAGCTGTATTAAAAACTGATAATGGATAAGCTGAAGGATTAATTACATTACCTGTGATTAAATACTCGCCGTACTGCCCACCCGGGCTTACGTCGCCCAACATTAATTGATAGTTTACATCACATAATGTTTTTGGTTTACAAGGTGCGTCACAATTTTCAAATAAGAAATCGTATTGCAAATACGTACCGTTGCCATTAGAAACCCAGTCATCTCTGTCGCCCAACGATTGTTTACACTGAGCGCAATTAATAGCACAAGCCGAAGTATTTACATTAGAAAGGGCTTGATGCTGAAATTGATGTAAGGTTTTAAAACAAGTGTTATTTGCAGAATCAAGAAAAGCCTTGATATAAAAATTTCTGGCAGCTGTATCTATAGAAAGTATTTTTGAAACAGTATAATTACCCACATTCAAATTCATTACAAAACTTTCTGCATCAGTTGTTAGTGAAGAACCCGTAGTACAAAATGTATTAAATGTAATAGGAGTTCCTGGAGTAAACTTTCCTATTTTTTTTACTATCGGATTTATATTTGGATTAGGTAAAGGAATAGCATGAGGATCTGTAAGAACATAATTTCCACAATCGTCTGTAATTTTTATCTCAAGATTATAAATACAATTAAAACAAATATTGGAAGCGAGGCAAGCATCTGCCATTGTATCAACGTGCATGTTATAATCGAAATGATATCCACTTGTGTTTGTTACCAACAATTGTGTTGTAAACACAATTGCATCTTGTGTTACATTTACTGTGTTAGTAGTGCTAACTCCCAATGTATTTTTTGAAAAAGCATCAACTGTATATGTTACAGTAGAATTGGCAAAACTTGGTAAAGGTTTTAAAGAAAATGAACCGGTACTTTGATCAACAACAGGAGGGCCAGCAAGACAAGTAGCAATTGTTCTTCCTTCCTCATCTAAATAAGTTGAACTGCCTTGACCATTAGCATCTACAACCAAATTCTTTTTATAATGTGCAGCATCTCCCGCTTCAGAACCAAATAATCTATCTAATTCTAACTGATTAGGCTGACCATAAAAATATTTTGTTTCGTGATTAGTGTTTATTTGAAAATTAGGGCCTACTCCACCCTGACTTCTAATCCGCCCTGTATTATCCGGCGTATATATTACTTGAGAAAAAGGATACTTGAACGCATCGGGCACATAGGCCTGTTGGTTATTTTTATCAGGGTTGTTTGAAGAATAATAATTGGAAGAACCCGACGTAGTATTATTCATTCCTGTTGCGTTTGAATTACAGGGGTTACCCGGTATATCAAAATCAAAATCATTTCTTGAATACGGCACTGTGGTACTTCCATCCTCCAAATTATAATCCGGGTAATATTTAATAGCGGGGCCATTTCCTGTGATAGTACAAACAGGTTTATTTACTGGTGTTGGCAATACATTGATTGCCGGCCTGCCCTGATTATCATAAATTGTTTCTCCAACAATAACATTATTATCTGAGTTAACTTTAGTAACAGATTGCCTATTTCGTAAACTGCCATCAAAATAATTTACTACCTCTTTCTTTTTTCCTTCTTCAGCAAACGTTGAACTATACTGCCAGTTTAAATCCTGTTGATGTACATTATTTGCATCAACATAAAACACTAATCCCTGTGTTGACACTCCTTGAGAAGTTGGTACAGACGTTCCCTGATCGGTTAAACTCCATGTACCTGTAATAATAATGTTATTAAGATTACGCCCCATAGCTCTTACTCTATACAACAAATAACCGCGCTCAAAAATCATTGTAATACGGTGAGAGGTGTTGTTAGTGCTTATACGAGTACTGTTGTTCCTGAAATCGTAACTCAGTATGGAAGGCGATAAAGGTGTAATGTTTCCTGAAAGAGGATCTGGATAATCATTAACATAAGTCCATTCTAATTGATACGACTCTGCTTGTGGAACGGCTGGCCATGTTACTTCTAATTCATCATAAGTTCCCAGACCATTATTTGAATTATCGCAATCAATATTATATGGTGTAGCCAGAATATTACTTATAGGGTTAAGTGCAAAGGTTGTAAAATCATAAACCCTGTTTACTAAAATTTGTCCGTCAATATATAACCCAATAGGTAAGTTGGTTAAGTTGATGGCAATATTACTTGGAGGAGTCATTATAATTGCTTGTATTGTAATATCCAATTTATACGCTCCCGCCCCAACATAATCTGCTTTATCTAAATAAGAATTTGTGGTATTATTAAGGGGATTGTACTTAACAATCATTTTTTTAGTTACGATAAAAGGAGATAATTGATTCCCTGAACTACCGTAACGTTTAATCTGAAGATCTACTTCGTAAGTATTACCTGCTACCAAATTCGGAATTAACTGACTTGCTTTAGATTGATCTACACCAAACCCAACAGCATTTTTTACGCTTAAATCAGTAGAACTTCCGGAAAAAGGCGCCGTCCATATTACAGAAAATGTTGAACCTACCACAAGAGGATTGCCCGTAGTACTTTTAACCACGTTGTAACTTGGGTAAATACCTGCATTAACTTTAAATGCTGATGCAATGAGCATCAGTAATATTAAAGCACGGGTAGTAAAAAATAATTTTCTCATAGAATATGTTTTATTTATGTAAAAATGCTTTCACCCTTTGATCAAATAATTTATAATCCTTATATGAATTATTCAGACTCACTTTCTTATTAGCTTCATAGTTTATGTATTTAGAAGTAGCGAAGGTCATTTCTCCCACATTAGGATTAATTTTTATGTCGCTATATGTAATCAATACTTTTGGCTTTACCTTTATGTCTTCAACTGATTTCCTTACCTCCCTTGTGTAAAATAAAACAACCTGGCTTATCCATTGATCTTTTAATTTTATTTCCATTGCCTCGTAAGGATACCCCCTCTTAAATTCTATTCTTATATACTGCGTTTTATCTGTTTCTGCGTATTTATACGCGTTTACAAACAGATTCATTCTGCTTGTATCTACTTTTTGATAAAGAGACGCATCCATTTTTACAGAGAGATCGTTTACTGTAATAGTTTTTTTTACAGAATCAATTGCTATCCTACTATATTCATCTTGTATAGTGTGTATTCCAACCGAGTAACTATGAAATTTCTTTTTGTTTTTTAAAATATAACCGCTTTGCTGATCATATACATCTTTAGCTTCATATCCTTTATAAGAAGCGTAATTAAGCTTCATGGAATAAGAATTTGTATTCGCCATTTTATCACGCGCGGGTTTCATTTTATTTAAGTACTCTTCTTTGCTTATTGTCTTCCAGTTCTGCTGGGAAAAACCAAGCTGACAAAGCAACAAAGCCGCAATAATAATTTTATATGTATTGAATTGTAAAAACATTATTTTTTATGTGTACTGTTTTTGCTTTCTTTTATTGTCATTTTCCCTTTTTCTGTTTCTTTCTTCACGCGTGTTAATTTTCCTTCTTCATCATATTCATAAAGTGTAGCATAATTTCGCTCATCTAATTCTGCCACCAAACGTAAATTATCCGGATCATATACATAAGATTTCATACTGCCATCAAACGGGAAAACACGTATGTCATCAAACAAACACGGCTGGCTGTTGCTACCACTTCCACATTCTAATTTAATACGTATTTTAAACGCATTAGCCGGAACAAGGAATTCCCCTTCTATACGCTGCCAACCATCTATGACTTGGCCTGCTGCGGGATAAATTCCTGCGCTTACTGTGCCACCGCTACCGTTAGGACCAACATCAAACTGAACTTCAATTTTTGGATTTGTATAACCAGTTACATTTACAGGTGCGTTAGCGTCTTTTACCCATCCACTTATTAAATACTTTTTATTAAGCTGTGGGCCGAAGGAGCCTATGCAATCATAGCAAGGGGGGGGGACTATTGTATTGTCTCCGTAAGTAACTAAACATCCTGGATTATCTGCGGGTATTATGTCTGCATAATAATTCAAAGCATCTGCAGAGGCAAGAGAATTACCTGTAAATGGCATTATACTTAACCCACTTGAACCAAAAAAATAAGCACCTGATGCTATTACAAATTGATTACTTTGATAACATGCACCTCCCGAGCACAAAGTTCCAGGTAGCGGAGGTGAAGGTGAAATATTACAGCTTCCATTATACGCAGTGGCATTTGTAAAAAATTGATTAGGAGAAGGTAGCCAAGCGCCCGAACTACCAACATATTCCATTACTCTTGCATTATCCCAACAAAACCCCGAATTCCCGTTATCTGCCAACATGGTTCTTTCTGCTAATAACATATTACCGGTAACTGAAGAAAAAGAAATACAGGAAACGGGATTTGAATAATTACCTCCTGTTACCCCTGTTAAGAAAGGAATTGTAATTTCCAATTTTTCGGGTCCGATAAAATTTCCTGTTACGGGATCTACATCTATGCTCCAAATCGTATTATGATTTCCGTTTTGTCTCCCTTCATCACATGCCCATACACTGAAATAGACTTTATTTTTATAATATCCTATTCCCCAAAGCCTTTCACCTGTTGCTAAAGGAGCATAAGCCGGAGTGCCGGGATAAGGCGCGTGTGTAAATGGGTCAAATGAACTAAGAATTGTTCCTGTAGTATTTGTTACAGAAATTCGGTAAATCTTGCCATCATGCATAGTGGTTACAAATAATTGATTGTGGTCGCCATCAAAACAAATATTACCATAGCCAACGCTAAAAGTTTGAATGGTATTAGGGCCACTACCAAATAAATAAGGTCCCACAGCTCCTGTTGTGCCATTAATTTTATAAATTATATTTGATGTAGCAGGAAAAGCAGTGCTCAAATAACAAGTTGTTGGTGTCACATATATATTAGGGTTAGGTTTATTATCAATCGTAACCCCGAAAACTTCATCATGCGGCTCCAAAAAATGTTGAATAGTTGGATGCCAATTTGAAAAGTGAGTAGCCCCATTTGCAGGTGGATTTCTGGTGTCTACTATATCTATACTCTGAGCTTGAAAAGAAGTAATAATTGCCTTATGTGTAAAAACGGTCATTCCTTTTTGAAGAGGCAATAATGATTGTGCGCTTATGTTATTTATTAAGCAACCCGATAAGTAAATAAAACAAAAAAATATTTTTTTCATATGTATATTTTTTAAGGGCATACAACTGTATTATCAATGCTAATCATATTACCACCATTTATATTAAATCGTATTGCTCTGCTAAGTGTACAACCACTTGCATCTGTAACATCAACCTGCACAATGGAAGTAATCGGGTTTGGCGGAAAGACCACAGATAAATATCCTCCGCTTGTAAGCGTAACAGAAGTGATGTTTCCAGCAATGATGTTCCAAGTAAACATATAAGGCGCGGTGCCACCAAGAACATCAATTTTGTATACAGTAGAAAAGGCAGCGGTAAGCAATATAAACTTAGAGCAAAAAGTTAAACTGCAAGGTGCCGGTTGCGCATTACAATTTACCAATTGTCTTTCCATTATAACAGGCGTTATACCCACCGAGACACTTCGCTTACCTGTATGAGCCTGCGTTTTATCAATAGTTGGGGTTTGAGATTGGTTAAATTTAAAATGATTATCTGCACATTTACTAAATTCATAATCTTCAAAATTATCAAAGCCCATATCTCGGTATCCAGCGTTTGCTGCGACGGCTGCTGCTAAACTTTGGTTGTATCTGAATTCCGCCGAAGAATATCTTCCAAGTGCATCTACATTTTCCAATTCAGGACCGTAAATACTAAACTCAGTAACTTCACTGGTAAATGTCCAGTTATGATTATCAATAACCCATTTGCCTCCATTAAACGCATAGAAAGGACTGAACGCCGTAAATACTCCGTCTTTACGAATATTGGTGTTGTTATCGTAGTTACTTAGCGTTCTTGAAGTAAGATGTAAATTAGAACGTTTGTTACGCCAGTTACCTCTTATTCCTTCTATGTAAGGGTTAGTAGTTGCAGGAACATCATTAATTCCTATGCAATCGCAAAAAGTTTTCCATATATCAGAAAATTCAACAGCGCTTGCCTGCAATACATTTTGATAACTATTGTATTGAATGGAACCCATCGGATTTGTTAAGCTTGTTAAAGTAGCCATTGGGGTTACTTGTTGATTGCGATGACCTGAACGCAAAACTTTAACATTGCCGGAATAACCCACAGGAGTTCCATCTTTTAAAACAGCAGTAAGGCTATTAGCGGTAGTAGCTGTAACCCACGCAACTTGTGTTGTACCTATAAGTTCAATTTCATCTCCGGGTTCAAAGTAAGATCCTGCGTTCGCAAAATTTGCACTTCCACCGTTAAACGATAATCCGCTAAAGACAGTAGAAATGTTTTGATAGGCAGCAGCCATTCCTGAATAATACCAATGGGCTGGGAAAGTTAAATTGTAAACAGGGTCATTGAAATCATTTGTAGTTTTTGTTAATAATACTTCTCCTGTTTCTGCATCATATGCAAGATTTTTAGTAGAAACCACAGAACCTAAATCTTTCGCAATTGTTTCTTCAAGAAGCCCAAAACGTTGAACAACTTTTGTTACTGATGCTGACCTGAATTTTACTTCCTCATTATTAAAATTAGGGAGAATTATACCAAATAATCCCGGAATAGGTTCATCCCATATGTCTAAATTACCCATTCCACTCCAACCGTTGGTCAAAGTTTTCGATTCCCTAAAATCAGATGTATAGTCAAAGAACTGACCAATAGTAGCACCACCAATTGAGCCATTTTTATTTATTACGGTTACCGAGTTGTCAAGCTGAGAACTATTACCCATATTTTGCTTGTATCTGTATTCAACCGAAGTAATAGGTGTAGTTTGACTCTCTTGATAAACACTTTGCGAACGAGGTTTACCATGCATATCATTAAGCTCTACCATAAAACCTTGGCTCGCTGTCATGTAATCTTTAACATCTATCTGAAAAAGTGAAGAAAGAGTTAATGGATCTGTTTTATCGCGTATCTCTTGTAAATCGGTACGATCTGTTATAGTTGGAAAATCTCTGGCTGTATAAAATTCATGTACAACCATACCGGTTGCATTATGATGCAGATTTGTTCTTTGAAGATTTTTTACAATTACTTTACTATATCCGACACTGGGGCTTGGAAAAAAACATTCTCCAAATGGTTCCTCCACATAATGCTCATCACTTGGTATTAATAACAGAGCCGGATCCTGATAAAAAACCGGTTGTTTCCACGGATTCTCATCACCACCAATTTGAGGTTCGTAAGTAGCAACGCCTGAAGAACTTCCGTCAGCTAAAGTATAAGTGTATTCTTGTCCGTAATTAAAATTTGGTTGATTCGCATCACTTGTAAGAGCTCCCCAATCATCATTTATTTGTATTGTTTTTACACGCGCTCCTCCGCCAAACTTCTTACGTTTTGGCATATTCAATCGTATCCAGGCTTTATTTTGAATAAAATTTCTGCCTTTACCTTTATTATAAATAGCAAAATCAGGCCCAAGAATAGCGTCTTTTATATTTGTAAAAAAACTGGTGCTATATAATGCTTGAAGAATAGCTCCAGTAATCGTATTTCCTTGTATAGCAGGACTGGGCTGTAACCAGATTTTATGAGGACAATTTATTCTACCAAATTGTATGCCAGCTTTAGTTATAGGGCTGAAGCCATTACCGACAGATGCTCCTCCTAAATTTACTCCTTTCAAAGCAATAATTCCCTGAGTTACGGTTGTGGTACAATTAGGCGCATCAATTTGTGCATACCCTGAAACATATTCATTGTCAGTCGGATCATTCAGATTCATTAGAAACCTGAAATATAAATTACTTATACCGGATATATAATCTTGAATGTGAGTAGAAATTGGAACATGTGTGATTGGATCAAGAGGTAAATCAAAAACTAATCTTCCATTATTATCTAAAGTTTGGTTGTTAGGATTACCCGTTGTTGGATCAATTGTATGATCAACTAAACACATTTGCATAACAGCTTTGTCTTGCACATATCCATAATCATCTGACTCATACTTAACATTAATAGTTCCTCCGGAAGGAAGGATAATATCAGTTAATGACCAGGCACTGGTATTTTGATCAGCATCAGTCTGACTATTTTGATTAATATAAGGATATTCAGAATTATTTAACCCGCCACAATTATTAGGTTTATAATTTCCCCACCTATCATATGCTGTTATATCATAACCAGGATTAAGTGAATTGTAATGAAATTGATAAGGACTTAATCTTGCTTTAAAGGAACCCTGGTACGAAAAATAAATCCCTTTTAATGTAAGTTTTCCTTTGCCGGAAGTTTTATTATTTGGTACTCCCGGACAAAGAGAATAATCGTAATCAAAAAACACTTGTTTAATAGGAACTAAAGGTATGCTTGTATTTTGAAGGTGCGCTTTGTAATTAGGCTTTGTATACAAACTGATTTGCTTTAAATAACGCTGTGCATTTGTTGTGTCTGTCCCATCTATTCCTCCATCTCTTCCCTTAACACCTAATCCATCTTCACGCGGAGCGGTACTAAAAGTTGCTATGTAGTTTTTTGTTTCTACTTTATCTAAATACCACAATTCCTTTTCGCCGTATATATAACTTGCTTTATCATCCGTAAAAGTATTTTTCATCCCTTCGTTATAATTTGCCTTATTTTCTTCAGCAGGAACTCTCCATTTATAATTATCTACTTTTTTATAATAAAATTTTGTCCAACTTCCATAATCACCTTCGCTTGGACCTTTTTTAATATCACTATCAACGTAATCAGTAGAAAGAACTGCTGTTAGCATATATGCATGTGCATAAGGAGGCATTTTAATATTGCTGAAATAATTATCTACGCCTTTTGTATTGCCAAGAGAATTATCTCCACTGCTGTAAGGCACTAAACCGGTAGTTCCACAAGAAGGAGGACTTGGTGGATTTGCTTCAGTTATAATACTTGTGCTGCCCACCGCAAAAGTGGTTTCTTCCTGTAACTGATTATAGGCAGCAATCCCATAAACATATCTTCTTCCGTCTGTACCAAGACTGGTTATTTCTCCTAAGTGATAGCTTTGTGCCCCTGTCGAAAGATTCATAGTGGTTGTTGAATCCAGCCCCAGTTTATTATCTATTTCACCTCTAGTAAGATAAGAAATTGCTTGGTTACGCTTATCTCTTGAACTTCTGTAATTAGTTGGAGAAACACTTTTACCAGATTTATATTTTGAGGAAGCTTTTACAAAAAAAGCACCGCCTGATTTCAAATCAATTCTCTCTGCGGCAAGTCCTCCGGCATTCGTTAAAAATGCAGGATCAGAATCGACAGATTTTTCATTAGCTTCTTTAAAATAAAATTTTTCGTAACTTGGATTGTTAGTTTGACTTTTATAATTCAGGTTTGTAATTGCATCGTTGTCCGAAGTCCATTTACCGGATTCAGAAACAACTGTTGTTTGCCCCAGATCAATTCCAAAATGTATAAAGTCAGGCGCCCAACCTAATTCTACAGCAAGTTGAAGGCCGTTACTACTGGTTGAATTATGATTATCAAAAACGTAACCTAAATCACTTCTAAAGGGTCTGTAACTCCCTCCTACCCCTTGTCCCGAAACCGACAACATATCAAAAGTAAAATTAGTTAATGGTAAAGCAGGAGTACTTGCATTGAAGGGTGAATCATGTTCACGATTAAAATCCATCAGCACATCATCGTAATTTGCTCCTTCGTCAGCATTATAATAACCATACGCTCTCGATGTTACAGATGTTTGAGCAAGTCTTTGATTCGAATAATATCCCGCAAACATTTCACTAGGGAAAAGACCTATTAGACTAAGCCCTAAATTAAAATGCCCGGCAACACTAAAATTAGTCATTGACATGTTTACCTGCGGAGTATAAGTTGGCATACCAAAATCAAAAGTAGCAGACGGGCCTTTAAGAGAATATTGAGACATGTTGTTTGCAAAATTTCTATTACAGGTACCATAACGTATATTTGTTGATGGAGATACACTAATAGTAAGAGCTTTTAACCCTTGCCTCGAATTATAAGTAGTCCCCAAGTGTAAACCAAGATTCACCGATCCCGCATCTGTTTTTGCAATACGTGTGCTTATTCCAACTGAAGGCTGAATGGTTAACCCATCATCACTACTGGAAGTAATTCCCAAACTGGCTGATAAAGGTGTTTTCCCTTCAGCACCTGCACTTAAAGATAAAGTTAGATTTTGTTGCGCGTTAATGCCTGTATAATTATTATACTTAATACCAATACTAAATTGAGCTCCGATCTTAAGTATTTCATTACCGAATAATTCAACCGATCCGCCATAGTCAAGCCCAAAAGTTTCGTTAGGCTTCATGTTATATTCTTTTGTAACCTGATCACCGTTAAAATCATCAGGTAAGCCGCGCATAGTTCTGTTAATTACTCCAGGGTTTATGTTCCATCCTAATCCAACCCAACTTGCTTCTTGATCCATAGTAACACCCGAGTGATAAGAAATGTTTACCGGATAACCATCAACATCCATCAAAGGAATATTGTAATTAAAATCCCCTGAAAATAAATCAACCATTTCTGAAGTCCCCACAGGCTCAAAACTTTGTACTTCAGGTTGGCTTGGTCCGCCGGTTAATGCTAAAGCAGCAGTAGGGAAAACAACTTGTGAAATAAAAACAATAACCATAAACATGGCTATATGTTTTTGAAATCTTGTTTTAAGATATTTTTTGCAAAATTTCTTTAACGTTCGTTTCATATGGTCTTAAGTTTAGGAACATTAGATAGTTCTTCTTTTGTATAATGAAATTGTATAATACCTTTCCCAAAAACTTTATCATGAAACACAAGAGAAAAATCTTTTTTCATTTTTTTTACGTCTTTAGCTGAGAACCCTAAAATAAAATTGCTGTAAGGGGCAATGTCATAAGTTCTTTCAAAGTGAAATAATGCACAAGGTATAGTATCCAATCCGTTGACAAGATCAATATCCTTTTGCATTTTAAATGCGTAATATTCTACTCTGTTTTGATACTCTTGTGGTGAACTGAGCTTGTGTTTAAGCAGTTCACCCTGGCCATCCTCTATTGCAATCTTCAAATCAAAATAAACCATGCCCTCTAATTGTTTAATTGACTCAGAAAGAGTTGTTGATTTTATTTCTTCCGTCTTTTGTTCATTACAAACAATATAGTTGTAGGGTTTATACAAAGAGGAAAATTTGATCTCGTCAATATTCTTCTCCTTTACAAGATGATTCTCTTTATCACGAACCCAGATTACATATTCGCGGGGTGTAAGGGAAAGGGAAGTATTTGAAGAAGTTTCTTCTTCCGGTGCGTTCATTGTCGGCTCAGAAGAATTTCTTGAGCAGCCCATTGCAAAACACAATATTCCAACAAATGCTATATATAGTTGAATCCTCATTTTAACCCCTTATACTTTTGATTAATATATTCTGTAATCTGTTTGGTTAAGTTTTTTGTTTCTTCCGCATACATCAATGAGCCATTGTTATCATTTCCGAATATATATTGGTAGTGATTTTCCTTTCCGTAATCCTTTACATACTGGTTTAATTGGGTAAGTATTTCCTGATCATATTGTTTTGTTAGAGCCTCATTATCTTGCTGAAAATTTTTTTGTTTTTGATAAAACTCTTCTCTTTTAAGATTATAATTATTTACACTCTCTTCGTTTTTCCCTTTTTCAATATCAATCTTTTTTGTTAATATTCTTAGGTCAATGGCTATACTATCGAGTACTTTTTGTCTCACGTTTTTAGTAGCAGTATATTTTTTTTCAAGATCCTTTTTCATAGAAAATTCATTAAAAACTTCCCCAATAATTACATAAGCAGTTTTGGGCCTATTCAGATAATCATAAATAAAGAACGCGCTTAGAACAAGAATGAGAACTATTAGGACAATATTTAATCTATTCATATACTTAGGTTGAAATTTATTTTATCATAAATTGTAAAAGATAAAGTTTCCCTTTTTCATCAGTTACTTCTAAAGTGTATATACCAGACTTTAAGTTTAAACTACTTAAATCCATTTGGAATAAATTGAGCCCGGTATATTTTATCGTTTCTTTTCCTTCTTTTTTTAATTCGTTCTTTGCTTGCGGATTAAATTCTTTCCTTTCGGCATTATATATTTTTGCTGCAAGTTTAGAATCGGCGCTATAATATGGCTCTTCAAACTTGAAATAAATTTTTTCGTTCACAGCATAATATGTGCTACCGTCCAAAGCCTGCTTTAATAAAGTATAGTTTTTTGTTTCTACTTCTTTATCTTTAAATTTAAACTGCCACGCTTCGGTCTTATTTACTATAGCCCCACTATACATTTTTTGAACTTGCCACGCATACTCTTTTCCTGTTTGTAATTCTTTTGCATCAAAAGGGTATTGTACCTGGTGAGAATTTAAATAGTTCTTCATGTATACAGGTATATTGGTATTAATTGCCGCCTCTGCCGATTGGCCTTTATTAAGCTCAGTTACGATAATACGGTAATACTCATTTTGGTTAGTTAGGGAAAATTGTTCTGAGTGTGTCCAAATTAATATAGGATATTTAGTTTCTAACTCTTCCTTATCAGGCGGAGACACCAAATAAAGGAAAGTTGAGTTTTCTGCTTCAATGTCCTGACAGTATTGATCTGATACATCAACTCCGGAAATACTGGCGCAATAATGATATTTCCCCGTAGACAGGATATGAGAATTCTTCAAAAGGTTTCCTTGATTATTAGAAGCATACATTACGGAAGTTATGCCCACGTTTAATTGAGAGACAATACTTAATCCTTTTTTAAGGGTAAAAGGTTTTGTGACAACACTTATTAACGCTTCATTTTGTGAATTAAGGATTTTTGCTTCAAGGACAACCTGAACGTCCCCTATATGATTCATAATACTCACATCAAGCAATCCATTAGGAGTAATATTATATTCGGAAATAGTGGCGCTGAGTATAGATGCCTGTTGCGCTATTATTCGGTTCGGCATAAAAAACCACACCAAAATCAAAACAGGCAAAAATAATTTTCTAAAAGGAAGGGCTTTCTTTGTCATGATAGTAGAAATGAATTTATTTTTATGTCCTATTCTGAAATAACAAACCCATACAAACCCTGCTTTACCCAACGAACCGAAGTAGGGAGATTAAAATAAAAAAGAAAAACTTATAAAAAGGAAATTATCTGCTCGCGTATCAACTTCGGATTTCTTTCATGTAAGATTCCTGTCACATTCAATAATATCAAAAAACTGACTATATCTATTTTTGTTAGGGTGATACAAAAGGGATTAAGTTATATCTAATAGTTAATGTCCTTTTGATAAATAACCTCTATGCATAGATAATTCATTTTAACGAAACATCCAAATATTTTTTAAATAAAAATGTCTTACCATGTAAATATAATTTTTCCGTAACCATAGTAGGGGAATTTTTTCATTTGACTTTGATAAAAACTACTGTAAAAATCTCCGAGTACAAGTTTTTGGGCTTCAAATTCAATATTCATGTGTTTTATCAATGGAATATTTATCCTCAATAACCCTCCAATTTGACGCTGAATCACATTATTATATGCACATTTTGCACCTAAGGTCAATGTGGCTCCTTGTTTAGTTGAAATAGAAACATCTCCTGTAAGCATAGTCGTATTGTTATTTAAGCTGTCTCCTGCGTTAGAGACAAACTGGTTAACACCCATATTGATTCTTATAAAGGGATTAAAAATTGTTGTGTTATTAAAACTGAAATTCTGAAAATTATTATTCTTTTTCCCATCACTAAGCTGATAATAACTATATAACGCATGGAAAGAGCTCGTGATTTTTTTGAAACGTGGTGTATAGGTCAACACTCCGTTACTTATATTGTTTACGTTATTAAGGGTATAGCTATTATCTTTTGAATTCACCTTTTGTATTACCGGGCTGTACATTAATCTTGCAGTTAAACGTTTATTTATTTTGATTGTCAGGTTACTGCCAATGGTCTGTAGTGAAGTTGTGTATAAGAAACTATTTAACAGATTATCCCTGTCTCTTCTGTAAAACCCTGAAAATTTAATTCTATCGTTTATGGGTTGCTCTATTCTGAATTCGTAACGCAAATTATCAGATTTCATGTAGCCTGCACCGTAGCTTTGAAAAAATGGATCTATCATGCGTCCCATAACAGTAACCTTTGTATTTGTTTTCTCAATCTTCATATTATACCTTACCAAAGCTGCATTGGTTCGGAATGAAGAGAAAAGTGTTTGAGAGGGATTAACTTCGGGGTTTTCCGGAATTCCATTTTGGTATAGGACGGATTTACCAAATACCAAGTCAAAACTGTTGGATGCATTTATAACATATTTTCCGTCTAATTCCAGTACAATATTTTTTTCCACAGAATTTGTGAACGCGTTACTACTCAAATAGGAGGGCAAACCTATTCCAAATAAAATACCGGCATGGATGTGGGTCTCATCTTTTTTTCCAACGCCGAATTTTAAGGCCATAATTTTTCGGGAATTTTTTACATTATTAAAATCGAAAAAATTATACAGATTCCGGCCTGTCTGAAGTTGATTTTGAATGATATTATTTGTTGTCATTATTGTGTTGATAGTATTTCCATAAGTAAAAGCGAAATATAGTTTCTTTTCCCACTCTAAATTCACACCTTTTACTGTTGAGCCATTGATTAGAAAAGTGCTGTTGTTGGGATAACATAAACCAACATCTAGTTTTTTAACACCGGATAACAATTGTTGGTACTTTGCTATATATGGGTTATTGTCTAATATGTTTTCCTGGCTTTCATAGAATTTCGCTTTTTTATTTATAGTTTCTATTTGCTGATTAATTGTATTAAGCCAAGATTTATACTGGTCTATAGTTGTATTTAAACTATCCGCTGTTTTTTTATATTTTTTCACTCTTGTTATAGAGTCCAATTGGGTTAGCAAATCAGGGCTAATATAGTTAGCGGTTGGAATGCCGTTTAGAAGAGTTTTATTTTTTTGAATGCTGTCAGAGATTGAATTTCTTACAGCACCCGTATCTAAGGGTAAATTAATATTACTACTGTTCGGAAGTGTTGGAATGGGAGATTGCAGAGAAGAAAAATCACTTTTATTTAATTCGGCAAACGCTAACTTCTGTTCTAGTAATTGTTTTTTATTATAAAGACCGGTAAGTTTTCCTTTTTCTTCTTCCAGTTTTTTTAAGTTGTCAGACCTCAGTTTTTCTTTATAAGCATTCCCGTCAAATGAAACTCGGAAGTAATTATTTAACCCTGCAATATTTTTAAGTGATGAATAAAAATATGTAATGTTAATTGGGAGCCCAAGAACATCTGTAGAAATATTACCATCCGATTTATAATAGCCTAAGGGAAAATTTGTGTTTGCCGCAAAAGGTATAATACCATAATCATAACCGGCGCTAATTGTCCCATGTGTTTTAGGGATTAGTTTTTTTAGTAATTTATTTTTGTTGGAGCTATCTGACCGAAAGAGATTTTTAATAGAATCTGCATTGAGTGCTAATGGAGTTTTTATCGCTAAGTTTTTCTTAGAGGTTGAATCCTGAGTCGGAGATTTTACAGATTGAACGGTTGAAGTATCCTGAATGTTTTCTGTGCGATTTACTATTCCGGATGTATCTTTTTTCTCTTGTGATAACAGTGAGTTACTTAATGCAAGCACGAGCCATAAAATAGCTACCAAACAGTATCGACTATTTAAAAAGAAACACCGCACGCATAGCTAAAGTATTAATTTTTCCGAATTATGTCAAATTAATGCTCTATATACGGTTAATGGGGTAGTTAAGTATTATGAATTAGTATTTACATTTAAAGCTTCTGTACGTGTATGTAACCCTAATTTTTTTTCTTCTTTCTCCACGGAATGCACAAGTGCTTCTTCAATCCAATCTTTTATCGATCCACCGTTAATTGCAGTGATAATTTTTATTCTCTTATGCAAAACACTATTAATATGCAATGATTCTTTATCTTCATTTTTAGGTTTTCTGCCTGGTTTTTGCTTGAGGTGCTCCTTAGCTAAGGTGTTTTTTTCTTTATCTGCTAAAATCTCATTTAATTCATGGGATTTAAGAACTATGGTGGCCCCTCCCCTACCCTTTTCACCGGTTTCCTGATTATTTTCGGGATTAGTATTATTTAATACATTCTCATCTGTTAAATTAGGGGCACCGCCCCTAAATTTATGTTTAACTTTTAATGCCATATTTTTTTGATTTATTGATTTTTACTCAGCCTCTATTTTTGCCAATTCTTCCTTTAAAACATCAACTTTACTCAATAATTCATCTATAAACTTGCCGAATTCGAAGGAAAACGGTGTTTTTTTGCTTAAAGGGTTATCAAAATTTTCCTGGTTTTCAACATAACCGACCAAGTCTTTTAAAATGGAATCCATGTAGCTGATCTTATTATCTTCCAACACGTCGCTTAATTCCTTTGCTTTTCTTGTCTTTGGTTTTTGCCTGTTACGAAGCGTGTAATAGTGGAAAGGAGCACCGTTCTTTCTTTTGTAGTCTGCAACTTTGTAGAGAGTTTCGAGGAATTCTATAGAAGAATCTAAATCATACTGAGAAGGAATAATTGGTACTATAAGAATATCCGCGTTGGTAAGCATCGCTAAAATCCCCTCTTTATCAAGGGTTCCCGGCATATCGATAAAAACGAAATCGTATTTTCCATGAGAATCTTGTGCTGTAGCGCCTACGTCACAAATAGGGCTAAAAATAAGATCGTATGGAATTGAAGTCCCCGGATTTTCTTCCAAAACACCTCTTTTTACTTCTGTCATACTTCCCTGTGGATCGCACTCAATAACACGAACTTTTTTCCCTCTCGCCAAAGCAAGTGTTTTAGCGGTTAAATGCGTAAGGGTTGTTTTTCCTGCCCCACCCTTCTGGTTGGCAAAACCTATAAATATTGTTTCAAAATTAGTTTCCATATCCTACCTTTGGTTTTTGTGGTACAAATATATAAATATCTTTTAATACTAATACCTTTTTACCTTTATATATTTATACACAAATACCTTTTAATATAAATATCATTTAGTCTTTATATTATTATATAAAAATATCTTTTAATACTAATACCTTTATATATAAATATTATAATATATTAATATAATTTAGTATTAATACTATTATATATAAATATCTTTTAATACTAATATCTTTATTTAACCCGTTTTGGTTTAATGCTTATCTGGAGCCTGAATTGTAATTAACTATAAAAATATATAAAGGTATTTATATACATTAACCCGCTATAAGTGTTTAGTGTGTTTCTTAGCAAGAAGGATTAAAAATCGAACTGATTTTCAATTGATTAAATCAACATAGTTGATTTACAGGGTTAAAATATATATAAACTATTGATTATTAATTATAAAATAGTACTTTTGATAAAATTTATAAAATGGCTACAATTAAATTTACTACTGATGATTTGCTTAAAAGTCAGTTTGAAATTTTGTGTAAGCATGGTAAAAAAGACATGACAAAGGCCTTTAATCATTTCATGGAGGTATGCGTTATAAACCAAATTAACCCGGTTGAAATAGATATTTTATTAAAGCAAAGCACCCGTGGACTAATCCAAAAGTATCATGACCATACGGCAAGTTTTTTGAAAACAATGGAAAATACCTTGTTGGAATTAACCCAAAAAAATGCTGATGAAAGTAAAAATAGGTTGGAGGTTCTGCATACCCTTATTCATTCTCTTGCTGTTAAGTATTCCATTGAAAAGACAGTAACAGACGAAATTCTATATAATTCGCAACTATTAATTGAGTTAGAGGACTCAGCTATGGGGAAAAGAATTTTTGAAAAGAATACGGAAGCCATACTTAAAAAGGAACGTACAGTTCTTAATACGAATAAAGGGTAGTTATGTACACAAAGAAGGATAAAGGGAAGGCTGAAGGAGATTTAAAATATAATAATAAGGGATCCAGCTCCCGGCTGTTAAACTATCTATCCGGTAATAATGAAAAGCTTTCGGATGAGAACCTCTTTTTCACACTGAGTAAAGAAAACCTTTCTAAAGAAGAGGCTCAACAGCTAATTGATACTAATGTAAAGGGGCTTTCAGAAAAGGATGTAAAATTCTATAGCCTTACCTTAAATCCGTCAAACCATGAACTTGCCCATATTAATAATGATAAAAATAAACTACTTGAATTTACAAGACAAAGCATGCGGGAATATGCGGCAAACTTTGTTTCTAAGGATGTCAAAGCGGAAGATGTAGTTTGGACAGCAATTATTCATGACATCAGGTATTATACAAATCTGGATAAGAGAAATTATGACAAATTAAATCCGGGAAAACAATTCCCATACAGCACCATCGAACAGGTAAACAAATGGAAAAATAAAAACCCGAAAGAAGTTTGCCTCTTTGAGAAGGAAGCCGTAAAAACAGGTAACAATATGCATGTCCATATTATTGTTTCCAGACGGGACAGTGAAATGAAAAGAAGCCTTACCATAGAAGGAAAAGGATCTAAACAGAAATTTTCTTTGGTTGGGTGGCAGGAAAAAAATCAAAGAGTATTTCAAAAAACTTTTAATTACAGGGTGGGAGAAGATGTTTATTTGTCAGCCCAGAAAAAACGCCTTTCCGTCGAAATTAAAAACCTTTATGAAAAAAGAGGGGTGTGCCTTGATGAAAATAAAATATTTAAAATATTAGAACGGACCGGGAATAGGGGAGAGGTGTTGGCCAATATCAGAAAACTAAGTAGGGAACTTGGCAAATCAAAGCCTATAAACGATTTTTACCATTTTATAGAACATGGAAAAGATATTCCTGAAATACTACCTCCAAAATTAACGCTTCCAAAAGAGGTGAATGTATTAGTGGAAAATACACTTATACTTCTGGGAGAGGAAAGCAATTACAATTATGATTTAGAACAGTACAAAACAAATATTGGTAAAAGAAGAAAAAAAAGAAGAAATTTGCCGCCACCACCGTAAAAAAGAATGAAGGACAAGAGCTACCACATCAGCATTCTTGCTGTTTTATCATTATTTATAGTCGCCGATTACATCGCAATTATAAATTACACAGACAAGATCAGAGAAATAAATAAATTTTCAATAGAAATCATTTCCTTATCCAGACGTTACGGGGCTATTTTTAGAATTGCCTTTATTTTCATTTTTTTTCTGCTTTCGTGGAATTCATATAAAAATAAATTATTAGTAAAGAAGTTTCACAATACAGATAGGGCAAGATATTTCCTTATTGTTTCGGTAATTTCTTTATCCACACTTTTCATTCTGATTGATAAAATTTCCCCGAAAATTAATTTGTTGTTATATCCGGTAACTTTTATCGTATTAATTGGGATTATATTACTTTTAATAACCACGTTTGGTGAAGTCATTTCCGAAGAGGGCGGAACGGTTCTTGGGGTAGAACCAACAGCGACTGAAAAAGATTTATCGTTTGTTTTGGCGGCGGAAGGTGGATACGTGAATATTACGAATCCTTTCCGCTCTATTTTTGTTATCGGAGGAGCCGGCTCAGGGAAATCATATTCCATAGCAGAGCCTATCATAGATCAGGCTGTTCAAAAAGGTTTTTCCGGAGTTTGTTATGATGTTAAGTTCCCGACTTTGGCGGATAAGGTTTACACTTCATTTCTTATGCACAAGCAAAAAGAGGTAAACTTTTATTCCATTTCTTTTAATGATGTTTCCCGTTCGCGCAGATTTAATCCTTTAGAACCAAGGTTGCTAAAAAATGCAATATATGCAGAAGAATACGCCTATTCTTTATATAGCAACTTGGATAAATCAATGCAAAAAAGCGGAGGAGAAAATTTCTTCAATGCCTCCGCAGTTGCCGTTTTAAAAGCAGTTATTTGGTTTCTGAAAAAGAACCATCCGGAATTTTGCACTATTCCTCATGTCGTCGAATTAATTTTAACAGCTTCTGATAAGGAACTTGTTGGTATAATAACAAGCGATTCTGAGACCTCCGGTTTTGTAAAATCAGTTAAAGAAGCAGCGGAAAAAGAAGCCTTAGAGCAACTTGCCGGCGTGACGGGTACGCTTGCTAATTATATAAGCCGGGTAAGAACCAAAGAGTTTTATTGGATATGCACAGGGAATGATTTTACTTTAGACCTCAATAATCCATTGAATCCTTCTTTCATCGTATTAGGCAATGCTTTAGATGTAAGGGAGGCCATGAACCCAATTATCGCAATGATTTTTACTATTTCCCTGAAGCTAATGAATACGGATAATAAAAGACATTCAATATTTGTTATTGATGAAGGTCCTACCGTACAAATACCCAAATTAGATCAGATACCGGCTACCGCGCGTTCCAACAAGGTATCTGTTTTGTATATGGCACAGGATTTTAGTCAAATGGATGATATGTACGGAAAAGAAAAAAGAAAGGCGCTTGTTTCAAATTTAGCGTATCAGTTTTATGGAAATACTTCTGATCTTGACACAGCTAAATATGTGAGCGAGATGATAGGGGAGGAGTACAGATCAATTTCTTCTTCTGGGCAATCCGGTTCCAGTTCAGAAAGCGGTGAAAGTAGTTCCAGAAGTGTTAATTATAGCCAGCAAAAAAGAAAAATAATAGAAACAAGTCAGGTAATTACCCTTCCTCAGGGAAAATTTGTCGGCAAATTGGTAGAGTCACAAAATAATTTTTTTAATGCTCAGTTATATGGGTTGCCGCAAAAATACGAAGGATATAAAACGCAAAAAATTAAACCTTTTGTCAAAGATTTTGAACTAACAGAAGAAGAAATTAAAATCTATAAAAAAGAAGCGCAGGAAGTCCTAAAAAACATAAATTCACATAGAGGCGATGGGGAAATTAATTCCATATATATTAGTTATGTAAATAAAAGCAAGGGTGTTTTTCCCGACTCTGCCAAATGGTTGGAAAATGAAATCGAAAAATTATTCTACAATAGGGCAATAGAAGATAGGAAAAATAAAATTCTTTTAAAAAACATGGAAAAGATTACGGCTGATGTTACAACTTTAATTGAAAAATACATGTTCATATAAAAATTTATTATACAGAATGAACGGGGAGCCAGTGTTAGTGGCTGCCTTTTATGTAGTGCTGTCTACAAGAGCCTTGCAAGCAAACGAGTAAATTTTGTCTTTGTCAACCTCTTTTAAAATTTGTTTTTTAATTGATGCTTTCAATGTAAGGTTTGTTTGACTATGAAAAGAGTCAATAAGCTCCCTGATAGTTTTCATTCGTTCCCCTCTTGTTTCAATTAGGTCTGCTCTATTTAAATCAATTTCATTTTCTGTCAGTTTAGCCCTCGAGTCTCCTGACTTTGCCCATACAAAAGCACCAATAGCGTAAAAATGATTTGTTGGGTCGTCTACATATGGATTGATGAAGGGAACTGCATTATCAAAGGTGTCCGATTTACCGCGATTGCAAACAGGACAAGCAAGCCCCAAATTTTCATATTCATATGTGAGGTCGGGAAATTTGTCTTTTGCCTTGGGTTTAATATGTTCAATGTGAAGGTCAGAGATATGCTCAACTTTGCTTTCACAATACATACATTTACTGAAGCATTCAATCCGCAAAGCATCCTTAACTTCGTCTTGATTATATTGGGTAGCTAAAGATTTTGGAACAGCTTGATTTGCGATTTGCAATGCTCTTAATTGTGCTGTCCAGTTGGCTTTGTTAGCTGTCAATATAGCTGGCTCATTTCCTTTTGTTAGCTTAATCATTTTTTATTTAAAGTTTTTTTCATTGCCTCAGGCATCAATTCTTCTAATCCAATCTCTTTTAATTCTGCACGCATATTGTCAAATGTACTTTCAGATATTTCTTGTTGAGTATATTTTTCTACAAGTTCATTTAATTTGTCCTCAACCCAAAGTGGCATTGTAAAAGGAACTCCAAGCACTTCATTTAAAATTTCTGTTGCTGTTTTTGCTTTATTAATAAGATCTAATTTTTCATTGTAAACTTTGACTGTTTTTGTATTTTCAATTTTTTTGTGTCTGAAAGCATAAACATTAGAGTTCTTGACTGAACCCACAATTAGAGGACTATGAGTAGAAACTATAAATTGAATATTAGGAAACGCGGAAATTAAATTTGGAAGAATTGACCTTTGCATTTCGGGGTGTAGGTGGTTCTCAACTTCATCAATCAACACTGTCAACGCTTCTCCTTCATCATTTCCATATGTAAAGATTTGCCAAGCTAAATCAATGATTGCACTCACTCCACCTGAAACCGCATCTAACATAAAGTCGCCTGAATCTGTGATTAAAACAACTTCATAATTTCGAATTGATAATTCGGTAAAGCCTATTGACGGAGGAAGAATTTTTTTCAATACTTCCTGAAAACCATCAAAATATTTTTTAATTTCGGGGTCAGGTACAACGTGTTTGTTTCCTTCTCCACCAATTGCCCAACTCATTAAAGTTTCCTTCAAATAATAATTGCTTGTCTGTCCTCCACCACTGAAATAATAATTTCTTGAGCTTCCTAATGCCAAATTGTAAGCTTCTCTCTTTGTCCTTTTGCTAGTTGATATATGTGGAACATGTCTGTAAAAATATGTCGGTCTATGAGAAGGAATGCTTATTCCCTGTATTCCTTGCTGTTGTGTAATCGTAACGGAATATTGAGCAGAATTTTCGTCCGAAATTGTTAAATCACTTTTTTTATTGTCTGAATAAGTTAATTCACCAATTTTAAGTTCATTAGTCTTGCTTTCTGACTTGAACCATCTAGCAAAGTACTTAAACAATCCTGTTTTAGATTCTTGAGCAGGTGTTGCCAATTCTTTGTGGTCCCAACCAAAATGTCGGGAGAGCATATTTATTATTGTTGTCTTACCGCTTCCATTTGCACCCGTCATTACTGTCAGCTGGGGGTGAAAGTCAATGTCAATTTTTTCAAATTGCTTCCAGTCAGTTATGGTCAGTTTTTTAAAATTGAGATTTGCCATTTTATCTTGTTTGTTAATTTTTGTAATGGTTCATAAGGTTTCCACTAACGTTCCCTTGCTTTGCGTTGGTGGGTTTTGAAACAACCAACTGTCTACCGAGAACAAACTTTATTTAAAGATACTAAACT
>OLKW01000116.1_pt1 | contig 38725 bp, 29 predicted proteins | sample 1604351 | NCBI WGS metagenome assembly OLKW01 (sample SAMEA104055714, study PRJEB20765) | soil metagenome | isolation source: soil
CCGCTCCACACATAAGAAGTACCACCCGTTGCAGTTAAATTTAATGGTTGATTAATACATAAAGGTGTGTTGCTTGATGCTGTTGGAACCGGCAAAGGATTTACTGTTGCAGTTGTTGTTGCACTTCCTGCACAACCATTTGCATCAAGCACGTTAACCGTATAAATTCCCGACATATTAACGTCAGCATTTGTAATACTTGGATTTTGAGAAGTAGAAGAATAAGCTAAAGGCCCTGTCCAATTCCAACTGACGCCGGCAGAAGAAGTTAAATTGAGCGTAGCGCCAACGCAAGGTGTATTGCTGGTTGCAATAATTACAGGTAATGGATTAACTGTAACCTGCGTAGTATTTCCGTTTACACAACCATTCGCATCTGTAACAGTAACAGAGTAAGTACCCGACATGTTAGTTGTTGCATTTATAATAGTTGGATTTTGAGAAGCAGAAGAATAAACATTGGGACCACTCCAAGTATAAGTTGTTCCTCCGGCAGATGTAAGACTAATAGTTGCGTTTACACAAACTGTACTGCCTGCAGCCGTCACAACAGGTAATGGGTTTACAATTACATTTGTAGTGGTTGAAGCCTGACAATTATTTGCATCTGTAACAATAACAGAATAAATTCCTGCATCAGCAAGCGTAACAGAATTAGTTGTTGGATTTGGCAGCGTAGATGAAAAACTATTTGGACCGCTCCACACATAAGAAGTACCACCCGTTGCAATTAAATTTAATGGTTGATTAAAACACAAAGGCGTATTGCTTGATGCGGCAGGTATTGGTAAAGGATTAACAGTAACATTTACCGTAGCACTTCCTGCGCAACCATTAGCATCAAGTACGTTAACAGTATAAACACCATTCATGGTTACAGCAGCATTTGCAATACTTGGGTTTTGAGAAAGAGAAGTATATGCTAAAGGTCCGCTCCAGACCCCGCTTGTTCCACCGGTTGATGTTAAATTAAGTGTTGCACCGGCACAAGGTGTATTACTAACGGCAGTAACTGCAGGCGGAGGGTTTACAATAACTGTTGATGTTACCGTATTCGAACAATTATTTGCATCCAAAACTGTAGCGGAATATTGTGTTGTTGTAACAGGGCTGACAGTTGTTGTAACCAAAGCTCCAACACTTGTTCCGCCGCTGCTCCATGTTACTGTATAAGGTGCATTACCTCCAACAATCGCATCACTTAAAACGCTGCTGCCCGGAGCGCATATCGGACCGGTAGCCGTTAATGTTTGTTGCAACACAGCCGGCTCTGTAATTGTAAAAGTTTTTATTGTTGGCGGACAACCATTAGCATCCGCAACTGAAACTGAATAATTTTGTGCAGATAAATTACTTGCTGTTGTTAATGTTCCACCACTTGGCAACCAATTAATAGTGTAGGGCGCTGTTCCTCCCGAAACTGTTACAGTTGCGCTTCCGTTACTTAATCCATTACAAAGAACATTTGTTTGAGTAACATTTAAGATTAACGGGGGCGGTATCGCAATTTTTACTGTATCTGTAGAAAAGGACGGATTACAGGGGTTACCATCACGCACAGTTACTATATGGATCCCAACTGATAAATTAATTCGTGTAGAGTCTGTGTTTCCATCATCCCAAAGAAAAGTATAAGGGGGAATAGAAGTAGTAGTTCCCGGTTCGGGTATTATGGTTACTGTATTAGTTGCCGGGTTACACGCAAGCAGTGTTATTACTACACTATCTGCTCCACATGGTTCGCGCCCAAAAGGCAGAGGCGTTAAAAAGCCGGCACCACTTGCTACTATATCAGAATTTAATGCGTAGGCTATATCATACACAGCGGCTGTTGTTGGCTGAAATTGTTTTTGCGCTAAATTAAAATCATATCGGTAAACTCCATTAGTTGAGCCTACAAAAAGATTGTTGCATTGGTCTGCTAAAATCCCTCCGGCCATGTGTTGTGAACCGGCCGGAATAGCCACACTGCCTAATAATGCATACGTGTTTCTATCCCACTTCTTTAAAGTAGCGCCATCACTGGTAAATAAAAATGTAGTACCTCCTAATGTCATCATATTGTAACCATTACCAATATTTTCCCCAAAAGCATCATTAGAATAATAACTTGGTGCTGCAATTGGAGTTATACCCAATTCAGAAAAAGTATACCCGCTTGCTGCGGTTCCTACAGGATTGTTTGTTGTATTTGTAAAATATATATTATTACTATTGGCACCATGTACATAAGATTTACCCAAAGCATCAACGCATAATCCAGACATATCATCATGTGCACCAAAGGATAAAACATTTGAAAGTACTCCGGTATTTATATCTATTTGTGCAATATTATTAGTGGGGCTAGTAGTTCCTCCTCCTGCAACAATTACTTCACTTGTGATACAGTTTAACCCTAATCTCCAATGCTCTTGATAAACAGAACTACTGGTACTTTGCCAAATTAAACCTGAATTAGTATTGAATTTAAATGTGCTGGCTCCCGCAGCATTATTTGTTGCCCCATCGCTTAAATAAAAATTACCCCCGGATTCTACTAATAAATCTCCATAATAATAACCAACTCCACCCCAAGTATCGGTTGCGCCATTCGTTAAAGTCCACAACAGCGGAGTTCCTGAAGAAGGGTATTTCTCTGCAACATTACCCGTGGTGCTACCCCCATATAGATAAATATTGCCGGCACCATCTACTCCATTATCATATGCAGGATTTCCCCCTAAACCCGGTGCAGTAACCCACGGGTCAATAACAAGGGCTTGCTTATCAGGGTTATTTAAAATAAACGAAACAATATTATCTTTTAAACTGAAAGAGGAAGTTATTTGGGTGCTTGAATTACCTGCCAAATAACTGATAGGTGCATGATCAATAATATCGCCTCTTAATGATTTGATGATAATGTTACCTTCTTTTATAAATAATTTTGCATCATCGCTGTATTGCATTTGTACCTGACTAATATCTGCACCTGCACTCACAATCAGGTTATATTTAAAGCCATCCTTTTCTGTAAAAAAATATTCTACATCAATTCCGGGATACAAATTTTTATACGTTAATTTAGCATAGCCCTTGCACATTTCTGTATAAGCTTTTTCTCCTGCTGGACGCATCAAATAATTATAGCTTGTAACTTGTGCTTCGCTGACTTCTATTTCTACATTAGGGTTAGCGTTTAGCCATTTCACATCAATATATTGTATCTCTAAACTTGTCTGATGTTCTAACTCTTCGCGCTTTTCTTCACTCATTAAACCAGCCATAAGCCCGGGCTTTTTATGGTTTATCTTTTTAACTACATGTGTTAAGCCTTGCTTGGTAAATAGTATTTGTGCCTTATTATCAATACAGTAACTAAAATCACGGTATTGTTGCGGTAAACCGGCTTTAAACTGCCCTTTATTTTCTATAAACGCTTTTCGCTCAAAAGGTTTGATTTCCCATTTTGGAACATAAGATTTTTCTTTTGGCTGAGCGTTAAAAATTAACGGAGCAAGAATAGCAAAGGCGAATAAAGTTTTATTCATTGCATTTTTATTTGGCTAAGCTAAAATATAAAAAAAATAATTAAAAGCAAACTTTTTCCTGTTCAAAATGACAAGAATCAGGAAGATTTTCGACGAAACAAAAATCTGAATCGAATTAGGTAAAACGATAAAAAAGAAGAAAAATCTTTACTTCGCTATTATTTTAATCTCTGTACGGCGATTTTTTGCTTTATTCTCAGCAGAAGTGTTTGCAACCCTTGGCCTTGTATCACCATACCCTTTAAAAGTTAAACGTGTTGCTTCTACTCCTGCCGTAACCACATAATCATTTACAGCTTTTGCGCGATTTTGAGAAAGAAGCTGATTGGCCTTTTTATTTCCATCACTATCGGTATGCCCGCCTATTTCGATTTTTAGTTTAGGGTTTGATTTTAAAAACGAAACCAGTTTTTCGCACTCTGCTTTCGATTCGGATTTTAAATCAAACTTATCTACATCAAAGAAAATATTTTTTAGTTCTATGCTTATGCCGGTGTCAATGGGCTGTAACGGAATATCCAAAATAAAAGGTTTATCAAAATCTGCTTTTATATTTTTTAAACTGAAATTATCCGAGTAAAATAAATAACCATTTCTGCTCACATTCACTAAATAATTTTTATCAGCTGTTAGCACAGTTAAAAATTCTCCATTGGTGTTAGAGAAAGATTTTACAACCGTTTTCTGAGTTTCTAAATCAATTAACTCAATACTTGTTTCAAGAGGATCTTTTGTTTTTATGTCGTACACTTTTCCTTTTACAAAAGTAATCGGGTTTGGCCTTACATCAACCGGCAATTCAAATCCATATAAATCCAACCCGCCAAAACCGCCCTCTCTGTCGGAAGCAAAATAAGCAACTTTACCAGAGGGGTCAACCAACAAACTGTTTTCATCTCCGCTGGTATTAATCGGATAACCCAAATTTATTGCCGGACCCCAACTTCCGTCAGCTTGTTTTTTGCTCATATACAAATCAAGTCCGCCCATACTTTCCGGATGGCCGTCGGAAGAAAAATAAAGTGTTTGATTATCCGGATGAATATAAACGGATTCTTCTTTTCCCGCTGTATTTACATTCGGACCAAGTTTTACGGGGTAAGAAAATTTTCCGTCGCTTCCTATTTCGCTCATGTAAATATCCTGTTCCTTGGTTCCTTCTCGGGTGTGAAAAGCTTTTACAAAATAAAGTGTCTTACCATCCGAAGAAAAAGAAGGCTGCGTTTCCCATTGATTTGTATTGATAGGCGGACCGAGGTTTATGGGTTCCGACCATCGTGCATTGTTTTTTTGCGAAAAATAAATATCACAACTTCCGTAACATTTTCTTGTAACGTCATCGCAACTTACAAAAAACATATATTGTCCGTCGGCCGAAATACTTGGCGCACCTTCATTACCCGGACTATTTATTTCACGCAAAGGAGTAGCATCCTGCCACTCGTTGTTTGATTTTGTGCTTACATAAATATCTTCCTGAGAGCCTTTTCCGTCGTTTCTGAAATTTCGTGTAAAAGCAATTGTTTTTCCGTCGGCAGTAATGGAAGGAAAGTATTCGTAAAAATTGGTGTTGATACCCGGACCTAAATTTACAAGCTTGTAGGGCTTCGGGTTTTTTATTGCTTTCGCTGCGAAGGTGGCGGTTATTAAATATTTCTGCGCCATTTCTTTTGTGTTGGGATTTATCCTTTCAAAACTTAAATATTTTTCAAGATCTTTTTTGGCGGCATCGTAATCTCCGATTATAATTTCGGCAAGTGCAACATCATAATAACACTTCGAAAAATATTTGTCGTTAATGGCAAGTGCGGTTTTATAATGCATAATAGCTTCCTTCTTTTTGTTTTGTTCCATGTAAAGCAGGCCCAGAATAATGTGAGGCTCCGCAAAATTTTTATCTTCTTCGGCTGCTTTTAATAAATGTTTTTCCGCTTCGGCGTCTTTTTTAACCTGGTATGCTTTATTTCCTTCTTCAAAATGTTTGATGGCTTTTTTATTGACAGAAGTATAAGTTCCCGGAGGTAAATTACCCTGCGAAAAGCAAAAGGTAAAAGTTAAAAGAATAAATTTTAAAATTAAAAAGAGACGTTTCATAATTTGACGTTGGTTGGTTAAAGTAAGTAAAAATCTAGCAGATATGCTGCAATTATTATTCCACAATTAAACGCTTTCTTCGTGTATATTTGTAATCGTAAGAATTAACTATGGAATATCGTCGTTTAGGAAAATCGGGCTTGCAGGTAAGTGCTCTTTCGTTTGGAAGTTGGGTTACATTTGGCGCACAAATAGGCGATCATGTAGCCGAAGAGTGTATGAAATTGGCTTACGATAACGGAGTTAATTTTTTTGATAATGCCGAAGCCTACGCAAGCGGAAAATCAGAAATTGTGATGGGAAATATTCTAAAAAAAATGGGTTGGGACAGAACCACGTACGTTCTCTCAAGCAAAGTTTTTTGGGGAGGAAAATTGCCCAACCAATTAGGGTTAAGCCGCAAACACGTTACAGAAGCTTGTCACGCCGCATTAAGACGCTTGCAGGTAGATTATCTCGATTTATATTTTTGCCATCGCCCCGATCCTAACACGCCCATTGAAGAAACAGTGCGTGCTATGCACAATTTAATTTTGCAGGGAAAAATTTTGTACTGGGGAACCAGCGAGTGGAGCGCAACAGAAATTATGGAAGCCTATACTTTAACGCGACAATATAATTTAACTCCGCCAACTATGGAGCAACCGCAATACAATATGTTGCACCGCGAACGTTTTGAAGTAGAATATGAAAAATTATACAGCGAAATTGGTTTGGGTACAACTATCTGGTCGCCTTTAGCATCCGGATTATTAACCGGAAAATACATTGGTAAAACACCCGATGATACGCGTATTAATCGCCCCGGCATGGAGTGGCTGAAAGAAAAAATTATTGGTGAAGAAGCAAAACAAAATCTGGAAAAAGTAATGCATCTTAAAAAAATTGCCGATGATTTAAGTGTTCCTTTAAATTGTTTAGCTATTGCCTGGGTGTTAAAAAACCCCAATGTAAGTACGGCAATTTTAGGCGCTTCTAAAACCCAACAGTTGTTAGATAATTTAAAAGCACTGGATGCGTTACCAAAACTAACAGATGAAGTGATGAAGAAAATAGAAAAAGTTTTAGGAAATAAATCTGAAGTGACTGTTTAAAATAATCAAATCGTAAATAAAAAAAATCATCAATTAAAATATGATTTGGTACTACCTCCGCATAACTATGTCTTTTGCATTTCCTGTTTTTTTCAGGCGTATGCAGATGAAAAACGCGAATAGGATAAGGGTGAAAGGCCCTATGTTTATTGCCATGAATCACCCAAATGCATTTATGGATCCGTTAACATTTTCGTGGATGGTGTTTCATCCGCGCACGCGCTACATGGCGCGCGGTGATGCTTTTAAAAAAGGTTTTGCCAGAAGGGTATTGCAATCAATGGGCATTGTTCCTATATTTCGTTTACGTGACGGCGGCTACGAAAACATAAAAAAAAATCTGGATTCTTTCGAAGTGGCTTATGAATTATTAGATAAGCGTCAAAAAATAATGGTCTTTGCAGAGGGAGTTTGTGTTCAGGAAAGACGGTTGCGTACTATACAGAAAGGCACGGCAAAAATGGCCTTTGCTTACTTAGACAGGGGAAATTGTGGTGATTTAAAAATTATTCCGGTTGGCGTAAATTATTCTACACCTTCAAAAATTCGCGGCGATTTATTTTTTCAGGCAGGAGAACCCATTGTTGTAAAAGATTATTACGAAGATTACAAAAAACAACCCGGACAAGCCATCATTAAACTTACAGCACTTATTCAGGAAAAATTAACCGCGCTTGTGCCAAGTTTGTTACATAAAGAAAATGATTTACTGATTGAACAACTACAGTCAATACTTAAAAAACAATTTATTGAAGAACATAAATTGGATTTTAATAATCTTGCGCATCACCAGCAATATTGGGAATTTATTATAGAGCGATTAAATAATCTCACCGTGAAAAAGCCCGAACAAATGATTGGGTTTAGGAAAACTGTTAATGATTACACTAAGCAAATAGAACAATTAAAATTACAGGATGAAGTAATTTACAGGGTAGAAAAAAAGCAATCCCTATTGAATTTTCTAAATATTATTTTAGTAATGCTTGGTTTCCCGTTTTACCTAATAGGAAAAACTTTAAACATAACACCTTATTATATTGGAAAAAAAATTGCCGATAAAACGGTTAAAGCAATTGAGTTCTATTGTTCAATTTTTTTCGGTACAAGCGCTTTATTGGCTAAACTATTTTTTACCATAGAACTTATTATTGTCTGGCTGTTGTGTCACGATTTGTGTTGCCTGCTTATTTATTCACTCATTAAAATAGGATGCGGAATATTTGCTATCCGTTATGCTCCCTTTAAAAAGAAAATGGGTAGCGCTTTGCGACTTAACAATATTAAAAAGTCAAATTCTATTTTTTATAATGACATCTTAAAAGAAAGGGCCAAAATTCTTGCTTTTTTAGGTGATTTCCACTAATTTAGTCTGGCATTAGGTTTGCAATATAGAGCGCATGAAAACATCGGTTTTTAAAATAGTTAGAGTAGGTCTGCTCTTACTACCCTTGGTTTTTTTCTTCTTTTTTAAGGAAGAGCCTATGCTTTATTCTTTACCACAAACTCAAGATAAAATTGATTTGCCCGATAAACCAAATGAAGCATTTAAACCCGGAGAAGTGTTAAGCTATCGTTTACATTACGGTGTGATGGATGCAGGGGTTGCAATTTTAGAGGTAATGCCCGAAATTCAGGAAATAAGCGGCAGAAAAGTTTATCACATAGTTGGTAATGGGTATTCAAAAGGGACATTCAATTGGTTTTTTAAAGTGAAGGATCGTTACGAAACCTATTTAGATAAAGATGCCATGGTGCCCTGGTATTTTGTGCGCCGTTGCAACGAAGGTGGTTACATTATTAATCAGGATTATTTATTTAATCACTTTACCAAAAAAGTAGATGTTGGAGGCGGACAAAAATGTGATGTACCCGAAGGAATACAAGATATGCTCTCTGCTTTTTATTACGCCCGTAACCTTGATTTTGCCAACGCAAAAGAAGGAGATATTTTTACCGTGGCAAGTTTTGTAGATAAGCAAACCTTTACGCTAAAAATTAAATATGTAGGTAAAGAAACTATTGAAACTGATTTGGGTAAATATCGTTGCATCAAATTCAGACCTATTATACAAACCGGACGCATATTTAAAAAAGAAGAAGATTTAAATGTTTGGATTACGGATGATAAAAACCACATTGTTGTACGTGCACAGGCAAAAATTATGGTAGGGTCTATTAAAATGGATTTAACTTCTTGTCAGAATTTGGCTAACCCAAGTTCTAAGGTTGAATAACAATTGACCAAAATCTCCTTTTACTTCTTACTTTTGTTGCCATGAGAATTATCTTCATGGGCACACCGGAGTTTGCGGTGGCTTCTTTAGAAATATTAGTCAAGAATAATTACGACGTTGTTGCAGTTGTTACATCGCCAGACAAACCTGCGGGGCGCGGACAACAAATTCAGCAAAGCGCCGTGAAGAAATTTGCGTTGCAACATAATTTAAAAATTTTGCAACCCACCAATTTAAAAGATGAATTGTTTTTGGAGGAATTAAAATCACTTAAACCCGATTTACAAATTGTAGTTGCTTTTAGAATGTTACCCGAAACTGTTTGGAATTTACCGCCGCTTGGTACGTATAATATTCATGCTTCCTTATTGCCAAACTATAGAGGAGCAGCTCCAATTAACTGGGCAATTATAAATGGAGAAAAAGAAACAGGCGTTACTTCATTTAAATTAAAACACGAAATAGATACAGGCAGTATTTTGTTGCAGGAAAAAGTTGCTATAAGCAATAAAATGAATGTAGGGGAGTTATACGAAGTGCTGATGCAAACAGGAGCAGATTTACTTTTAAAATCGGTAAAGAAAATTGAAGCAGGAAATGTTGTTTTAACTGAACAAAATAAATTATTGAAAGCCGGCAAAGAAGCAAGGCACGCCCCAAAACTATTTAAGGAGAATTGCAAAATGGATTGGAATAAAAGCGGAAAGGAAATTTATAATTTAATAAGAGGTTTATCGCCTTATCCTTGCGCGTGGACGGAATTAAATTTACAGAACGGGAATAAAACAGCCTTTAAAATAATTGCTTCAACATTTGAAGAAGGACAGCATATCCTTAAAAGCGGAAGTATCTTGAGCGACCTGCCTACCGGACAGGCAGGTAAAAAAACATTTTTAAAAGTAGCCTGCAACGGAGGTGTTATAAATATCACCGAATTACAAATGGCCGGAAAGAAAAAATTACCTACTGTAGATTTTTTAAAAGGATTTTCTTTTGAGGAAAACTCGTTCTTTTCTTAATTGCAGTTTATTTAAACCACATAGACCATATAGGTTTTTTTTAATAAGGTAAAGTTTATTGGAGAAACTGCGTTTTAAACATAAGTTATGTGAAACTATTTTATCCTGCTTTTTATAATATAAAACTATGTGGCCCATGTGGTTTAATATGGTTGCCCCCCCAAAACCCTTATTTGACGGGCGTTTCAAAGGACAATTATTAACAATAAGTCTCATTTTTCAACAAAATCATTGTTTTTTTACCTCTTTCTATTGGCAAATCAGGGGCTTCAACTACATTTGCTTGTTCAAAATAATTAATTGTTTAACCCTTAAAAAACTAAAAAAAAATGAACAAAGGAGAATTAATCGATTCAATTGCATCACATGCAAAAATCACTAAAGCTGATGCCGGTCGTGCATTAGAAGCAACTATCGAATCAATCGAAAAATCTTTGAAAAAAGGTGATCGTATTGCTTTAGTAGGTTTTGGCTCTTTCACGATTGCTAAACGCGCAGCTCGTACAGGTCGCAATCCTCAAACAGGTAAAGAAATTAAAATTGCCGCTAAAAAAGTGGTTAAGTTTAAAGCAGGTTCTGATCTTGCTAAAAAAGTTAACAAATAGTTTTAGCTAAAAAATTAATGAAAAACCCTCGCTGCTAAGTGAGGGTTTTTTATTTTGTAAAGTTTCTTGATTTTAAAGTTCTTTCATCAACGCTTCATATAATTTAATCATAGAAGCAATATCTGTTTTGTGTACTTTTTCATCGGGGGTATGAACGTTATCTTCCGGTGCACCAACAAAGCACCAGTCCCAAGGGTATTCTGCCATTTGTAATTCTTTGGCATCGCTGCCGCCGCTACCTTCAACTTCCAATTGAAAAGACACTTTGTATTTTTTTGCCAGCGAAATTATTTTTTGGACAAAACTTCTTCTTGGAATTAAACTATCGCGCATACTGATGGCAACACCTTTGCCGTGTTTTACGCCTTCGGTTATCCAGGTAATATCTGATATAAGCGCTTGTTTTATTTTATATTTTTTCTGTAAAAACTTCTGAAGGTAAGATACACTTCCTCCGCCATGTTCTTCCCAACAGGAAAAAACAATAGCACCATCTGTTAAAGTTTCTGCTACTTTTAAAGCATTATAAATTCCTAAGCGGTTATCCATATAACAACATTGCACAAAATCTTTTGTCTCACGCCAATTGGGCTTGAAAGTAAGTTCTGTACCCGTTGCAAATTTGCTTGTCGATTTATATTCTAATTTTTCATAACCTGTTTTTTCTTTTATAACAGACAAAGTTGCATTTCTGCCTTTTTCATCTACTAAATGCATTCCGTTTGGTGTACGCGGTCCGCCAATTTTTACAAGTTGCTTTTGGTAACGCACTGTAAACCCAATACTGTCCATGTGTGCAAAAATGGCTGTGCGGGGTTTGCCAAAAACTAAAACTATGCAATCCTGAAATTCTTCTCCTGTGTAAATTTTTGGTTTTACATGCCAGTTATTTTTTTCTTTTTTAATGTAAGCAAGTAGAAAATTTTTCATGGCTACTTCATTGCCGGAAGGAGCATGAATAGCACACATTATTTTCAATAAATTAAAATTTGATTGGCTCATTGTTCTGTTTTTTGACAGTGAATATTATTTTGTTTGAAATGTGCAAGCAGTTTCTCGATAAAGGATAATCTAATTTTAAAAAGTATTTCGTTTTGTTCGCTAAATGTATGATTAATTATTTCTGCGCCAAATTCTTTTAAACGACGCATTACTTCGTTGGTTGCGCTTGTATCAAAACTTACTTTACAAATCTGCGTAATGTATTTAGTGGTGACTTCAGCGTGGAGCAAAGCATCGGCAGCCGCACTTTTGTAAGCGAGAATGAGTCCGCTTGTGCCAAGAAGTGTGCCGCCAAAATATCTGACAACAACAAGTAGCACATCAGTTAAATCGGCTGAGATAAGTTGATTTAAAATGGGTTTACCTGCAGTTCCGGATGGTTCTCCATCATCATTGGCGCGAAACAATTTTTTATCGGCACCCAATCTAAAAGCGTAGCACCAGTGCCGAGCGGAGTGATGTTCTTTTTTTAAGTGGGAAATTATTTTTTTTATTTCTGCTTCATCAGAAACAGGAAAGGCATAACCAAAAAATTTGCTTCCTTTTTCTTTGTAAAGTCCCTCGCAATTTTTTTGTATGGTAAGAAAAGAATCCTGCATTACGAATAAGAAGAATAAGCAATGAGTGCAATAGCGATAACACTTAGTGCAATGCCCATCCAGTTTTTAAAAGAAAGTTTTTCGGAAAAAAACAAAAAGGCCAAAATAGTTGAACCCAGTATCACCCCCACATTTATAATGGGATATAACACGGAACTTTGCATCGTATTGCTGCTGATGGCCTGCATCACAAAATAAATACTGAAATAATTAGGCGTGCCTAAAATAATTCCTGCCAGTAAAGTTTTTTTAACATTTATATTTTCCTTTTTGCGATAAAAAAAAATAAACGCAAGTAAGCTAAATATGCCGGCTGCAAAAAAGAACAATCCCGAGAGGCAAGCTGTTTCTGTATAGGAGTGAACAATTTTTTTCTGTGCGTAATTAACAAGGGCATCAATAATTCCGCTTCCAACAAAAACAGATGCGGGTAACAAAAAGTTTTGTTTACGGGTATTAGTTTCTGTTTTGTGGGATGATGAAACAAAAATTACAGAAAGAAGAGCCAGAAATATGCCCGTAATTTTTAGCCAGGTAATGGTATCGCCATAAAGCAAAAAAGCAAGTAGCACGGGTATTACCACACTCATTTTATTAGCTACAGAAGCTGCCGAAACGCCTATTCTTTCTGTGGTTAATGAAATAAGATAAAACACGGAGACAAATAAAATTCCCAATAAGGCTGCAGGTAGCCAAAGGTGTGTGGCTTCTAAATAAACATTTTTTGGCGAGGTAAAAAGCAATGAAAAACTACCTGCTACAAAATAATTTACAACAATGGCAGGAAAGGCGGGCACGTCAAATTTTTTAAATGATTTGAGTACAATTAACAAAATAACGTTGCAGCAAATGCCGCTTAACAGAAAAAACATTGACTACGAAATTAGCTATAAACCCATAAATACCACTAAAATAACAGGTTAGGCTAATTAATTGTTAAAAATCATCTTGTTTAGCAGTAAAAAAACTATATTTGCAACTCAAACTAAAAAATGAAAAAATGAAAAAAATTTATTTAACATTAGGATTAACTGCATTGCTTGCAGGAGCAAATGCACAGCAAAGTTTTAAAATTAAAAACAATTTTGCAAATGGTAAACATGGTAAAAACATGGTTGCCCGCAGTGGTAATAACAGCGTAGCTCAACTTGCAGGCGGTATTATTTGTAACAATAACTACGTTGCAGGTACAACAATGAATTTGAACTTTACGATTGATCTGACTAACACAGATCAGGAATATTGCGATTCTTTAGCAATTACTTTCCCTGCCGGTTTTACAATTAATTCAACTAACGCTACTCCTCAATTCCCAACAAATGATAACGGAACAGGTGTTGTTCGTGATAATTTAAATCCAATTGTTGGTCAAACAATATCTTGGGGTCATAATGATAATGGTCAATACGGTGGGATTTCTGCTGGGCCAATAAACTTTGCTATTAACGTAACAATTACTGCTACAGTAACAGGTGTTCAATCGGCGCCTTTTTATGCAAGCGGTGATACTTATGGCCCAAGCCCTGGAAATTTAGCTCCCGGAACTATTACAATTAACCCTGCTATTCCTAACGATTTATCTGCAATAGCTACAATAACTCAAATAGGTTGTACTGCAAGTGCAAATAATTCATCTGTTCTTTTTGAATTTAGAAACAAAGGTACTCTGCCTCAAACCGGTTTTTCTGTAAAATATATTGTAAACGGTGGTGCTCCGGTTGTTGAAACATACACAGGTACTATTAGCGCTGCAGGCACTTTAGGTGATACAGCTGTTTATTCATTTACTACTAAAATCAATATGGTTGCAGGTACTGTTTACAATGTTAAAGTATTAACTGCTTTAGCAACAGATGGAGATAAAACCAGCGATACATGTTCAACTGTTGGTTATAATTCAATGACTGTTCCTTATACTACAGGTTTTGAAGCACCTAACGGAGCTATTGGATTTGGCGCTCAACACGTTACAGGTGCAGGTGGTTCATGGTTTATTGATACACAAGTACCTCACACAGGCGTAAAAGATGCTTTATTATTATCCGGGGTTAATGGTGTTTCTGACGATTGGTTGTTTACTCCATGTTTAGATTTAACTATTGGTAAAACTTACCAAGTAAAATATTGGTATGCTTGCTACAAAACAAGCACAATACCGGGTGGTGGTGCAATAGGTATTGCATTATTAGATAGCTCTAAAGTAAATGCAACTGCTCCAACTCATATAGTAACTACAATAAAACCTGCCACTACAACATTAACTGCTGTAACTTATGCTGCTAATTGGGCTACTGTCTATAAAGCAGATTCTGTAACCTTTGTAGTACCTGCAACCGGTACTTATGTATTAGGTTTTGAAGGTAAAAACACAGTAGCTACTAACCAGGCATTTTTAGGAATTGATGATATTAATATTAAAGATCTAGGGTTTACAGGTATCAGTACCGTAACTAATAGCTCTGATTTATCTATCTATCCTAACCCTACTACAGGTTTATTAAATATTACTACAACAGCAACAAATGCTACTGTAGAGTTTTATAACGTAATGGGACAAAATGTAATGAGCAAAACACTTGCTAACGGTGCCAATACAATTGATATGGGCAGTTTAAGTGATGGTGTTTACAGTGTTCGTATAATGCAAAATAACACTTTAACAATTGGTAAAATAATTAAAACAAACTAATCAGTTTTTTAGTTTATTCTGAAAGCCCTTCCGCTTCATGCGGAAGGGCTTTTTGCTTGTAGAAATGCAAACGTTGTTTTAACAATTAAATATCCTATATTTGTGGTTCAAACTTTTAAAAATAAAAAAATGAAAAAAATTTACTTAACATTAGGATTAAGCGCTTTATTGCTTTCTGTTAATGCCCAACAGGGTATAAGGAAAGTTAGTAAGCAAATTGAGTCAGCATCAGTTGCTATGAACCTGAGCAAACAAGGTCATAACCAAATTGCAACGATAACCTGTGATAGTATCACAAATATGACTACAGGCGACTCTTTATTTTTGTTTACTGCAGGAACAGCAACAACAGGAGTAAGTAACGGTTATGTGGTTGGTAATAACGTATATGGTGATTTAAAAAAGGCAACTTTTTTACCTGGAGCTTTGATACCTGCAGGAGCAACAATTACCGGAGTAATTACTTTATTTTACAAAGCAAGTGCTACTAAAGGAACACATGGTTCTAGTGCCGTAGCTATGGAAATTTTTGCAGGTGATACAACTGTCGGCCCGACAGGTACTGCTGTAGGAACGGTTACAGCTTCTTTAACAAGCGTTGGTGGTGGAACACTAGTAGGTAACGAACTTATTTATAAATTTATATTCGGTGCTGCTGTAACTGCACCTCCTACCGGTTTTTTTGCAAGTTTAACTTTGCCAACAGTTGCAGGCGATACTGCAGCACTTTTTTGCACAAGAAACTTATCTGCTCCAAGACGTAATTACACTTGGGAATATTATCCTCCTGCATCATGGGGAGATTTTAGAGCTGATTGGAATTTACCAACTAAACTACCTATGTTACCGGTTATATGTTTTAACTCTACTGGTATTCATAACAACATACTTGAAGCAAGTTTAGCTTTATATCCTAACCCAAGCAACGGTAATTTTGATTTTGTAGTTGCGTTAGATCATTCAACTAACTTAACAGTTAACGTTGTAAATACATTAGGTCAATCAGTATTTACTAAAACTGAAAACAACATTACTGCTGCTGATTTAAGTTATGATTTAACTTCTCTTGAAAAAGGAATTTATTTTGTAAACATTACAGATAGCCAAAACAATAAAGTTGTTAGAAAAGTAGTTATTCAATAATAACAAGCTTTTTTAAAATTTAAAAACCCCGTCAGAATCCGACGGGGTTTTTTATTTTCATCTTTTATATAATACCATTAGCTAATATAAAATAGTCCAACCACATTGTGTCCCCCGTTGGACGGGGCTGGGGGAGGAAAAGAAAACCGGACTATTTTATATTAGCTAATGGTATAATTTTATTTTAACAAAAAAATATTATATTTGATATACAAATCCAAAAAAAATACAATGATTAAAAAATTACTTTCAGCAGCATTACTAACAGTAACAGTTTCTGTTAACGCACAACAAGTTCAAAATTCCGGTTTTGAAACATGGGCTAATACTTTTCCTACAGGTTGGGGTACTGTTGGACAAATGGCAGTAGGTTTAGGACAGCCAAACCCAAACACAGAAATTCAAACCGCTACTAAACATTCCGGCTCTTCTGCTGTTTTAATTCAAAATCAGTTTTTAGCATTTTTAAGTAGCAACATTCAAGGCGCAATATGTACCGGCCCCATTACTTTTGCCGGAAATAAACCTACACTTGGATTCCAGGCATATAGTTCTATGCCCACTTCTTACGATTTTTGGTATCAGTTTACTGCAACAAGTGGTGATACAGCGAGCACCAGATTATATATAACAAAATGGAATATGAGTAACGGTAAACGTGATACCCTTGCTAAGGGAGGCAATTATATTATTGGTGTAGCTTCTGTTTATACGCAGATGACGATTCCCATTACTTGGCTAATAACAGGCATCACCCCAGATTCTATTCAATTATTTTTCACTTCTTCTATAAAAAATGTTGGTGGCACAACAGCAACTCCGCCAACGGGAGGTCAGTTATATATTGATGATGTAAATTTTACCGCACCGGTAGGTATTCAAACTTTAATGGCAGATGGTTCTTTTACGCATGCTTATCCTAACCCTGCTGTAAATGTAATTACAATTTCATCTAACCTTGAAAAAGCAAAATACGTTAAAGTGTTTGATTTAACCGGGTGCATGGTAAACACCTATGAGATAAATAATAAACTTGCCAAAATTGATTTATCATCTTACGAAAGCGGAATGTATATTTATGTTGTTACGGATGAACATACTAACAGGTTGCATACAGCTAAATTTAATGTAGTAAAATAAAATAAATTTTTAGTGAAAGAAAAGTCCCTCTGCTATTGGCAAAGGGACTTTTTTTATTTTGTATTTTCCCCTCCTTTTTTTCACATAGTGATGCCTATGGCACAAGGAGGGGTGTCCTCCGCGGCGGACGGGGTGGTTTTTATCCTATATAAGAAAGCTTCATCATATTGGTTCTTCCTTTCTCGTTCATAGGCATGCTGGCAATGTTTATTACCATATCATCTTGTTTCACGAGTCCGCCTTTTTTGAGATACCCTTTTAAGTCATTAATAGTTTGATCGGTACTTTCGTATTTATTATAATAAAATCCGCGCACGCCCCATACCAAACTTAATGCATTAAGCAAAGATATGTTATCGGTAAAAATAAAAATATTTGCTTTTGGTCTGTGACTTGCCAGTTTGTAAGCTGTATAGCCACTGTGCGTCATAGAAATAATTGCTTTTACACCTGCCTGCTGCGCAAGTTTACAGGCATTATAACAAATGCTATCGGTAATAAAAGTGTTGGTCTTTAGTTCAGGTTCATGATCGCGATAATAAATTTTTTCTTCTCGTTCTACTTGGGTAATAATACGGCGCATATACTCAATTACTTTTATCGGGTATTTTCCTACTGAGGTTTCTGCACTTAGCATCACAGCATCGGCACCATCTAATACGGCGTTGGCAACATCATTTACTTCAGCGCGGGTAGGCGTGTAACTGGTAATCATGCTCTCCATCATTTGGGTTGCAATAATTACAGGCTTTCCGGCATTAATACATTTTGTGACAATCATTTTTTGCAGCAGCGGAACTTCTTCCATAGGCATCTCTACACCTAAATCGCCACGGGCAACCATAATACCATCTGTAACTTCCAGTATTTTATCAATATCTCTTACAGCTTCGGGTTTTTCTATTTTTGCAATTACGCGCGCTTTCTTGCCTTTGTTATTTATAATTTCTTTCAATTCCACAATGTCGGTTACGCTGCGCACAAACGAAAGTGCAATCCAATCAAAATCATTTTCTAAAGCAAAATCTAAATCGCGCAAATCTTTTACGGTAAGACAAGGCAAAGAAATTTTTGTGTTAGGAAGATTAACTCCTTTTTTTGAAGAAACATTTCCACCCGAAATTACACTGCACCTTACTTCATCTTTGCCATTGGTTGAAACTACTTTTAAATGAATTTTTCCGTCATCAATCAAAACCAACTCATCCGGTTTTACATCTTGCGGAAATTGCTGATAGGTAATGTATATTTTTTCTTTAGTACCAATGCATTCTTTGGTGGTGATGGTTACTTCTTCATTTTCAACTAAAACAATTGCATTATTTTCTACTTCACCAATTCGCAATTTAGGGCCTTGCAAATCGCCCAAAATACCAATGTGACGATTGTTCTTTTTATTGTAAGCTCTTATATTATCAATATTTTCTTTAACCGCATCATAATTTCCGTGCGAAAAGTTAATGCGGCAAATATCAAGTCCGGTTTCAAACATGGTTTCCAACACTTGCGCATCGGCAGTTGCGGGACCCATAGTAGCTACAATTTTTGTTTTGTTGTATAGTACGTTCATATAATTAAATTCTTTTTTGTAGGTAGTGTTTCTGGGTTTATGTTTTGTACGGTTTGCACAAAGTTTAGTTTTTTTAGCTTACCTTGTATATCCTTTGCAATAGTAATATGATCATCCGTTTGTAACAACAATAAATAATCAGCCTGCAAAAGCTCCGGAATCAAAAACCCTTTCATGTCTGAGGAAGATTCATTATCAAAAAGCGAAAGCCCCGCAGGTTTACCAATGGCCGAAACTGTGTTCATGCTGCGATTTGCCAATAAAATATAACGATTTTCTTCTTCCTCTTCTTCATACATAAAACAGGAGAAAGTAAGAGGGGTTACTGTATTTTTATAACTCAGTTCAATGGGCGTATCGCGCGATAATTCGATATTTAGTAAACGATTGATGTGTATACAAAGTTTGTAATCGGGTTCGGGAGAAGAAATGGCCAGAATAGAGAAATCGTAATCGTAGCCGGAATCTAAAACATATTTAGGCATACCTCTTAGGGGTAATTAAATTCGGGTGTAAAAACCACATTGCTTTTGTTGTGGGCACGATCGTAAATATAAAATTTGTAACGGAATTTTTTAATGGTTGAACTGAATCTGTAACCGGTCATAGCTACATAAATCTCACCGGTAAGCGATTTGTCTTTTGATTTGGTATCGATGAATGGTATGCGGTAATTAAAATCAAGGCTGTCCATTATATTCGTAAAAGGTTCTTGTATCATTGTATCTGCCCAATTTCCTAAATAACTTTTAATTTGCAAGCGCATGTGAAAATCAAAATAGTAAGGTGAGCCAAAAGCAAAAGCACCTGTAGTATCTTCGTTTTTAAGGCCTATATCTCCATCGGGGTCGGTAAAGTTAAAATGAAAATAGGCTTCTGTCTCTTTTACAACCCTAAAGTCTTTAAAGCTTATTACAGGCGGACCGGGTGTTGGGTTGCTTACTTTTTTGCATGAAAAAACAACAAGCCCCAAAAATAAGGTGGAAAATATAATGACTAATTTCTTCATGGAAGTTTAACTATGATAAAATTAAGAATAATTTTGCTTCGTGGATAAAATAAACCCTACAAATTATAATAATTTAACACAACAGGTTTTTTCGCTCAAAAAAGGTGATAATGCGGGTTTTGAAAAAGCAGCCATTGATATATTTAACCTTCAATACCGGCATAACGCTGTTTACAGGCAGTTTACAGATGCGCTCAAGCTTAAGCCGGAGACTATAAAAACTATCAGCCAAATACCTTTTTTGCCGATAGAATTTTTTAAGACTAAAAAAATTAGTACTGATACAGGTGTTTTAAAAACTCCTACCGTTTTTACCAGCAGCGGAACCTCACAAACAGGTACATCTAATCATTATGTAAATGACCTGACTTTATACGAAAATAGTTTTTTAAAAGGATTTGAATTGTTTTACGGAAAACCTTCAGACTATTGTATTTTGGCTTTGCTTCCTTCTTATTTGGAAAGGCAAGATTCTTCTTTGGTTTACATGACAAAAAAACTAATTGATTTAAGTAACAATAAACAAAGTAATTTTTATTTAAATAATTATGATGAGCTTGTAAAAACCAGTTTGCTGTTGAAAGAAAAAAAGCAAAAAGTTTTTTTGTTGGGAGTCAGTTATGCCTTATTAGATTTAACAGAAAAGGGAATTACGTTAAATGAAAATTTTATAGTAATGGAAACAGGCGGCATGAAGGGTAGGAGAGAGGAGTTACTTAAAAGCGAATTACATAATATACTGAAACAAAAGTTGGGTGTAAAGCAAATTCATTCTGAATACGGAATGACAGAATTATTGAGTCAAGCATACTCAAAACAAGATGGATTATTTGAAACGCCGCCTTGGATGAAAATTTTAGTGCGCGATACCAATGATCCTTTTCAGTACCTTGCAAACGCAAAAACAGGTGGCATTAACGTAATTGATTTAGCCAATATAAATTCATGCAGCTTTATTGCTACACAGGATTTAGGAAAGCTATATGAGAATGAAAAATTTGAATTAATGGGCCGATTTGATAACAGTGATGTACGAGGATGTAATTTGTTGGTAGATTAAATACATGTCACTTCGAGCGTAGTCGAGAAGCGAGGATAAACATAGGGTCTCGACTCCGCTCGACCTGACAAGAGAAAACGAAAATGAAAAACGAAAATAAAAAAAGTACAGAAGTAAAACCGCAAAAAAACTATTTGTATCTCGCCTATAAAGGAAAAGAATATTTGTGGCTTGCATTTACCATACTATCAATAATTATTGCTGTTTACCAACTTATTGTTGGCACACGGGAAGAAGCTCTTTATTTTGTTGCCCTAACTATTTTATCGGGATTGTTTTATTCGTTTAATCGGTATCGTCGTTTAAAATGGGAGAAGAGGGATTTAGAAGAAACGGCGAAGAAATAATTTAATAAACCGGATAATGCTGTATTAACCTTTCCCTCTTTTGGGGAAATTGAAAGGGAGCTTAATTTCTCGGCTTCAACTGCTTTAAAAATTCGGAAGCGTAAACAAAATCAAGTAATTCTTTATTGGTAGTTGCAAGCACTTCTTTGTGATGACCCGCCCACCATTTTTTTCCGCTGTGCAAAAACATTACGTTTTGTCCTATTTGCATAACCGAATTCATGTCATGTGTAATAACAACGGTAGTCATGTTAAAATCTGTCGTCAATTCTAATATTAAATCATCAATTACTAAAGATGTTTTTGGGTCTAGCCCGGAGTTAGGTTCATCGCAAAATAAATATTTAGGGTTTCCGGCAATGGCACGGGCAAGCGCCGCACGTTTTTTCATCCCTCCACTTAGTTCTGCGGGGTAAAGACTATTGCGGTCTTCCAGTCGCACTTTATTTAAGCAAAAATTTACACGCTCTATAATTTCTTTTGGAGAAAAATCAGTAAACATTTTTAACGGAAAAGCAACATTTTCTTCTACTGTCATAGAATCAAACAAGGCGCCACCCTGAAACAGCATACCAATTTCTTTTCGCACTTCTTGTTTCTGATGGTCGTCTAATTCTAAAAAACTTCTCCCGTCATAAATTACTTTTCCTTCATCCGGGGCAAGTAATCCAACCATCATTTTTAAAATAGTTGTTTTACCCGAGCCGCTCTCTCCGATAATTAAATTGGTTTTTCCGGTTTCAAAAACAAATGAAACATCGCTTACCACATTTCTGTCGCCAAAAGTTTTCGATATGTTTTTAATTTCTATCAATACGCAAAAACAATTTGAGTGATAATAAAATTAGCTAATAAAATAAGAATGCTGGCATATACAACCGCTTTAGTACTTCCTTTTCCAACTTCAAGTGCACCGCCTTTTACATAATAACCATTGTAGGAAGCTATAGATGTTATAAGAAAGCCAAACACCGCACTTTTAAAAAACGAGTAACCTAATTTCCAGGGCATAAAAGAGTATTGTATGCCAAAAATATATTCGTAAGGCGTACAAGCACCGGTTGCAACGCCCATTACGTATCCGCCCATTAATCCTAAAAACATACTGATAGCCACTAAAAAAGGAAAAATAAAAACGCCCGCCAAAATTTTAGGCAATATTAAAAAGGAAGCTGAATTTACGCCCATAATTTCCAGCGCGTCAATCTGTTCGCTAATACGCATAGATCCAATTTCGCTGGCAATATTGGAGCCTACTTTACCTGCCAGAATAAGGCTTACAATGGTTGGGGAAAATTCAAGTAGTACAGATTCACGAGCAGTAAAACCAATAGCGTAAAGCGGTATCCACGGACTTGTAAAACCAAACGCCGCCTGAATAGTAACAACGCCTCCCATAAAAACACTAATGATAGAAACGATGCCAAGCGAGGTAATACCAATGTTATTTACTTCGAAAAAAAATTGTTTTCTATACACCGAAAATTTTTCGGGCATTGAAAACGAACGTTTTATCAGTAAGAAATATCGGCCTATATGAAAAAGAAAACCCATAATGTCGTTACGAAGATAAGGAATTTACCTGCATTCTAAACAGCCAAATACAATGGAACACAGATACCGCGGTTGGCTTATGATGAACGCGGAGAATAATTATAAGGAATGATTGAAAAGTGGCAAACGGAACATGAAAAATCTTATTATATCATAATTCCTGAGCAATCGGGACAGCATCATCTGCGTTCTATTTTGTGATTTTCATTTTTGGCATAGATTATTTTATATTTTTGGTGAATGGAAAAGGAAAAATTTTTGACGGAAGAATTCATCACATTGTTAAAAAAATTAAAGGCAAATGAAAAACCGCAATGGGGTGTATTATCTGCACAAGGAATGGTAGAGCATATGACCGATTCATTTGGCTCCGCTTGGGGAAGAATTTTGGAACCTATGCAAACACCGCCCGAGTTTCTTGAAAAGGCAAAAAGTTTTGCCATGAGCGATAAACCTTTTAGACCTAATACCAAAAACTCGTTAATGAGCGAAACACCTGCTCCCTTGCGTCAAGCAAATATGGAAGACGCGGTTAAAGAATTAGAAAACGAAATTTTTCTCTTTACTACACATTATCAATTTTATCCCAATGCCATTGTAACAAACCCTTTTTCCGGCGATTTTAATTATAAAGAGTGGGTGCATTTATTACATAAACATGCTATTCATCATCTAAAACAATTTTCAATAATTAAATGAAATCAAAGATTTACTAATACAATAGTTTAAAAATGGAATTCATGCGTAAAAAATTATTTTTAATACTTGTTGTTTTTACAACGATAACAACTTTTTCTCAAACAGGTTGGTTGCCTGTTACCGGTTTTGGCACAAACCCGGGTAGTTTAAATATGTATTCTTACGTGCCAACCGGAATTAGTGCTAAAGCTCCTTTGGTATTGGTTATGCACGGTTGCACGCAAAACGCAACTACCTATGCAGCACAAAGCGGATGGAATAAATTAGCGGATGGACATAAATTTTACGTAGTATATCCCGAACAAAACACAAGCAATAATTCAAATACGTGTTTTAATTGGTTTCTGTCGGGTGATCAAAATCGCGGTCAAGGAGAGGCCTTCTCTATCAAACAAATGATAGATTATATGAAAACGCACTATACCATAGATACAACTAAAATATTTGTAACCGGTTTAAGTGCGGGTGCTTGTATGACAAATGTGATGATGGCTTGCTACCCGGATATTTTTAACAAGGGCGCTGTTATGGCCGGCGTACCTTATAAAGCGGGGTCAAACGCATTATATGGATTTATAACAAATACGCCGCAGGCTTGGGCAGATTCGGTTAAAACAGCTTTTCCTTCTTATTCAGGAGTTTATCCAAAAGTAAGCGTGTTTCAGGGAAGCAGTGATTTTGTGGTGAGTCCAAACAATGTTCCTGAAATTGTAAAACAATGGACTTATTTAAATGGGGCAGATCAAACCGCCGATGTAGTAGTGAATTCTTTTAACGGAAACGCTGCTGTAACAAAAAATATTTTTAATGATAATAACGGCAACGAAGTAGTTGAAACTTTTACCATAACCGGTATGTCGCACGGAATTGCCGTAGATACCGGAACCTGTTATCAAAAAGGTGGACAAACGGGTACCTATGCTTTAGAAACAGCTCGTTTTCATTCTACTTTTTGGGCCGCTTATTTTTTCGATATTTTAATTCCTCCTTATACAATTACCGGAATACAAACTGTACCCGCAAATCAAACCGGTGTTACCTATTCTGTTACAAACACAAGTGGAAGTACTTATAATTGGACGGTGCCAACAGGTGCTACAATTGTAAGCGGACAAGGAACAAATCTAATCACTGTAAATTTTGGAACACAATCAGGTTATGTAGAAGTTACAGAAACACAAAGTGGGAATTGTAAAAACGGGCCCGTAAAAATATTTGTAACAGTAACCGGTGGAAGTGGCATTGCAAATTTTAGTACAGAAGAAATAAAAATTTTACAGACCGGTGGTCATAGTTTTGTCATTAAAGCAAACAAAGAAAAACAATGCAAAGTAAAAATCTATAATACTTTAGGTGCAATTGTTTTTGAGGATGATGTTTTTAGTAACACAACCGTTTTACTTAATTTAAATAGGGGTGTTTATATTGCGGAAGTGAAAAACGAAAACAGTGCACAGATAAAAAAATTGTTTGTGCTTGATTAAAATATAAATTCGAACACAGTATGCAACACGATTCTAAACCATCAAACGAAAATTATATTTTTGGCATACGTGCTGTAATGGAGGCTATTGAGGCCGGAAAAGAAATCGATAGAATTTTAGTGCAACGCGGTATCACGGGCGATTTGTATAATCAGTTACGCAAAGTGTTGAAAGGAACAGATATCGTTTATCAACTCGTCCCTCCCGAAAAAATAAAAAGAATTACCACAAAAAATCATCAGGGCATTATTGCCTATTTATCGGAACTTACTTATTATAAAACCGAAGATTTATTGCCCACTATTTTCGAGCAAGGAAAAATTCCCTTACTGTTGGTATTAGATAAAGTTACCGATGTACGCAATTTCGGAGCTATTGCACGTAGTGCAGAGTGTGCGGGGGTTAATATGATTATTATTCCGGCACGTGGTTCTGCTCAAATAAATGGCGATGCTATTAAAACATCTGCAGGCGCATTGCACCGCATACCAGTTTGCAGAGAGAATAATTTAAAAGACACACTAAATTACATAAAGGATTACGGCTTGCAGTTAATTGCCTGCCACGAAAAAACAGATAAACTTATTTACAGCGTCGATTTTAAATTGCCCACAGCTATCATTATGGGTTCTGAAGAAAGTGGCATATCTGCCGAGTATCTTAAATTGGCAGATAAGGCTGTAAAAATCCCTATGTCAGGAAAAATAGCTTCGCTCAACGTATCTGTTGCAACAGGAATTGTATTGTTTGAGGCAATAAGACAGAAAAATCTTTAAGCGGCTCTTCTCTTCGCTGCTTGAATCTTTTTCATTTGCTCTATTTGCTTTTCGCGTACTTTTTTGTCATGTTTAGATTTCCAAATCAAAAACGCGACAACTCCTCCTACAAACACAACGCCGCAGGCTATCTCCATGTACATGCTCATTTTCTTGGCAGCCTCTGCTTCTGCAGTAATATCTGCACTTGTAACAGCAAAAGAAATTAAAGGCAGCATAAGTGCCGTAAAAAATAAGCTAATACGCTTGAATAACTTACTATTAATGGTTTCCATGATACTGTATATTTTGTTTTGTTATTTCCCGTAGTAAAAATATAAAAATATATCGACATAAAACAGCAATTGGTCGTTAAATAATTAACATTTGGCTTTTAATAAAAAAGTCGTATATTTGCTGCCTGAAATATGTTTTATAGCGAGGGGACCTAAAGTCCCCTCTTTATTTGAGGTAAAAAAGGAATGATTAGCGAAATGAACATAAAAGCCTTGGCAGAACAAAAAATAGGCGGAACAGCCCTGTTTTTGGTAGATGTTAAGGTTAAACCTGCTAATAAAATAGAAGTGTTTGTTGACGGGCCTAATCATATATCAGTAGATGAGTGTGTTTCAATAAGTAAGCATATTGAAGCCGGTTTAGATCGTGATAAAGAAGACTTTGAATTAACTGTTTCGTCACCGGGCATTGATCAGCCTTTTAAAGTGATTAACCAATATCAAAAATATAACGGCAAAGAGGTTAGCACACTAAAAAAAGACGGAATTAAGATCATAGGCAAATTGATTGGAGCCAATGAAAACGAAATTCAAATAGAAACCAAAAAAACAGAGCGCGCAGAAAAAGGCAAAGGCAAACAAATAATAATAGAAAACATAACAATTCAGTTAAATCAAATAAAAGAAACCAAGTTAATTTTACCATTTTAATTAAAACAAATAATCATGCACAGTGTAAATTTGATCGAGTCGTTCTCAGAGTTTAAAGATGTTAAAAACATTGACCGTGTAACCCTGATGAGCATTATTGAAGAAGTATTTCGCAGTATGCTCACCAAAAAATTCGGGACAGATAAAAACTTTGATATCATCGTTAACCCTGATAAAGGTGATGTGGAAATGTATAAAAACCGCACCGTTGTGGATGACGAGTTTGCCGAAGATTCGTTTGATTACGATGCTAACAAACACATTAGTCTAACAGAAGCAAAAAAAATCGATTCTGATTTTGTATTGGGCGATGAGGTTACAGAACCTGTTACGATGGAAGATTTTGGTCGCCGATCGGTTCTTTCCTTACGTCAGAATTTAGTTCAACGTGTTTTAGAATTAGAGAAAAACGAAATTTATAATAAATACAAAGAACGCGTTGGAGAAATTATCACTGCCGAAGTTTATCAGGTTTGGAAAAAAGAAATTCTTTTACTGGATGACGAAAGCAATGAATTAATTTTACCTCGCACCGAACAAATCCCTACCGATTTCTTTAAAAAAGGAGATACTGTTAAGGCTGTGGTGTTACGCGTAGAAATGAAAAATGCAACGCCTGTTATTGTATTATCGCGTACATCTTCTGTGTTCTTAGAGCGTTTGTTTGAAACGGAAGTTCCTGAAATTGCAGACGGATTAATCACCATCAAAAAAATTGTTCGTGAACCCGGCGAGCGCGCTAAAGTTGCTGTTGAATCGTACGATGAGCGTATCGATCCTGTTGGAGCTTGCGTAGGTATGAAAGGTTCTCGTATACATGGTATCGTTCGCGAATTAAAAAATGAGAACATAGACGTAATTAATTTTACAACTAACCCTCAGTTATTAATTCAGCGTGCATTAAGCCCTGCAAAAATTACCAGCATTAAGTTAGAAGAGGATACAAAACACGCACACGTTTATTTAAAACCAGATCAAATTTCATTGGCAATCGGTAAAGGTGGGTTTAACATTAAACTAGCAGGTAAATTAACCGGTTACGAAATTGATGTGTTCCGCGAAGCTGAAGAAGAAATTGAAGAAGACGTTGACTTAGAAGAGTTTTCAGATGAGATTGAAGCAGCTGTAATTGAAGAACTAAAAGCAATTGGTTGCGATACAGCAAAAGATGTGCTTAAACTTACTACAGAAGAATTGGCTCGTCGCACTAAGTTGGATGAATCAGTTATTGAAAGTGCACGTAAAGTGTTAGAATCAGAATTTGAAGAAGAAAAATAATCATGAAACAAAAATAAATTTCGCTTCATGAAATAATAATAAGTAGAAGGTAAAATAAAAATATGTCAGAAACCAAAGCATACAAACTCACCAAGGTAGCCGTAGAATTTAACGTTTCTAAGGATACGCTTGCTGAATTTTTGTCTCAAAAAGGATTTAAGGTTGACGCCAAAAATCTAAATGCCAAAATTGGCGAGGGTGAATATACCCTCTTGATGAAGGAATTTCAGGGAGAGAAAATTGCCAAACAGGAAGCAAAACATGTGGGGCAGATTACGCGCGAGAAAAAAGAGTCAATTGTGCTTGATGAAACTAAACCGCACCAAAAGAAAAAAGATGATTTTGAAGAAGACATAGTTATTAAAGATATGTCTGCTACTTCTAAAGCTATTCAATCAATTACAGAAGAAACTAAACAACGTATTGCAGATGATACGGCAAAAAAAGCGAAAGCTGCAGAAAAAGTAAAAGAGGTTGATGAAACTATTAAAGCAAAATCTGATAAAAACATTAACGTAAAAGTTGTTTCTAAAATTGATCTTGCGTCGCTCAACACAAAAACAAAACCGGATAAGAAAGCAAAAAAAGAAGTTGAAGAAGAACCTAAAAAAGGAAAGAAAAAAACAGTTGCAGAAGATGTTGCTGTAGAAGAGAAAAAGAGTGAAGAAGTTACATCAGAAACCGCAGTTGAATCTACCGAACAGAAAGTAGATTTTTTAGAAACTAAATTTACAAAATTAGAAGGGCCAAAAATATTGGGAAATATAGTTCTTCCGGTAGAAAAAAAACCAACAACCTCACACGATTATAACGCCGAAAAGAAAAAGCGTAAACGTATTAACAAAGGCGGAAGCTTAAGTCAGGAAGAAATTAAAAAAGTGGGCAAGGAGCAAGCGCAAATTGCACGTCAGAAATTTCAAACCCGTACAGGAACCGGAACAGGTGCAGGTTCTTCCATAAACAGAGGTCCGGCAAAGCGTGAAGCGAAACCCGCTCTTACCGACGAAGAAATTCAGGCACAAATTAAAGAAACACTTGCAAGACTTAGTCAGCAAGGACAAAAATCTAAAACTGCAAAATATCGCCGCGTAAAACGTGATGAGGTTCGTGAGCGTATGGCCGAAGAGCAGGAGCAGATTGATTTAGAAAAGAAAGTACTTAAAGTTACAGAATTCGTTTCTGCTAACGAGTTAGCGCAGATGATGAGCGTGCAAGTAACGCAGGTTATTGCAACTTGTATGCAGCTTGGTTTGTTTGTTTCTATCAATCAACGTTTAGATGCAGAAACAATTGCAATAGTTGCTGAAGAATTTGGATACAAAATAGAATTCGTAACGGTTGAAGAGCAAGAAGATTTAGAAGAGGAAGTTGATAATCCCGAAGATTTACATCATCGCCCGCCTGTTGTTACGGTAATGGGTCACGTCGATCACGGTAAAACATCTTTACTCGATTATATTCGTAAAGCAAACGTGCTTGCCGGTGAGGCGGGTGGTATCACACAGCACATTGGTGCTTATGCCGTAACCTTACCAAACAGTAAAAAAATTACGTTCTTAGATACGCCGGGTCACGAAGCGTTTACTGCTATGCGTGCACGTGGGGCTAAATTAACCGACGTTGCAATTATCGTGATAGCGGCTGATGACAGCGTAATGCCTCAAACAAAAGAAGCAATAAATCACGCACAAGCCGCAGGTGTACCAATGATATTTGCGATAAATAAAATTGATAAACCCGGTGCTAATCCCGATAAAATTCGTGAAGCACTTTCGGTAATGAATATTTTAGTAGAAGAGTGGGGCGGTAAATTCCAATGTCAGGAAATATCTGCCAAGCAGGGATTAAACGTTGATTTACTTTTAGAAAAAGTTTTGCTTGAATCTGAAATGTTAGATTTAAAAGCAAACCCAAGTAAATTAGCAAATGGAGCAGTTATTGAAGCCACACTTGAAGAAGGCCGTGGTTACGTAGCAACTATACTTGTACAAAACGGTACACTTAAAATGGGTGATGTTGTTTTAGTTGGTAGTCACAGCGGACGTGTACGTGCTATGTTTAATGAACGTGGACATAAAGTTGAAGAAGCAGGACCTGCAACACCGGTAAAACTTTTAGGTTTAAGTGGTGCACCACAAGCCGGAGATAAGTTTGTTGTGATGGAAGATGAGCGTGAAGCACGTGAGATTGCCAACAAACGTTTGCAATTACAACGCGAGCAAGGTATGCGTACTAAAAAACATATCACGCTTGATGAAATTGGCCGTCGTTTAGCAATTGGAGATTTTAAAGAATTAAATATTATTGTAAAAGGTGACGTGGATGGTTCTATTGAGGCCTTAGCTGACTCATTATTGAAAATTTCTACGCAAAAAGTACAGGTTAATATCATTCACAAATCAGTAGGTGCTATCAGCGAGAGTGATGTTATGTTAGCTTCCGCATCGAACGCAATTATAGTTGGTTTCCAGGTGAGACCTACTGTGAGTGCAAGAAAATTAGCAGAAGACGAACAAATTGATGTTCGTCTATATTCTATTATTTACGATGCCATCAATGAAGTGAAAGCTGCGATGGAAGGTATGTTAGCGCCGGAGTTTGTAGAAAAAGTTACTTGTAATATTGAAATACGCGAAGTGTTTAACATTACTAAAGTTGGTACTGTTGCCGGATGTTATGTATTGGACGGAAAAGTTAATCGCAATACCAAAGTGCGAATTATACGTGATGGAATTGTGGTGCACTCAGGAGCTTTAGGTTCATTGAAGCGTTTTAAAGATGATGTAAAAGAAGTTGCTTCAGGGTACGAGTGTGGATTGAACATTGAGAACTATGATGATATAAAAGCCGGAGATATTATTGAAGGTTATGATATGGTTGAGGTAAAAGCTAAATTGTAATCTAAATCAATTGAAATAAAAAAGGTCAGGCATATGTTGCCTGACTTTTTTTATTTAGAAGGGTTAGTACGTTTAATTTTTAATAAACTTCTTAATCGAATCACAAAAAATTTATTCCTTAACAAATCGAAGATACTTGCCTTGCGTTTGCAGAATAAAAATACCGGGAGTCTGTTTGCTGATATCAATTTGTTGCAGGGTATTAGTTGTTTTGTCTTTGTAAATAATTTCTCCTAAAGAATTATAAATGATAATCAAACCTAATTCGGTTGATGATTGAATGCTAATACTATTATTTGCCGGATTTGGGTAAACTGTAAGTGCATTAATAATACCTGTAATCTGATTAATTCCAATACAATTTTTTACAACAATGTTTATTGTTTTTTTATTTGGGCAACTTGCAAGCATTCCGGTTACCGTATAACTTGTATTAGATGTAGGACTAACAGAAACTGTTGATGTAATTGCGCTACCGGCATTAGCACTCCATAAATAAGATGTTGAATTACCCACTGCTGTTAAAGTAGCGCTGTTGCCGTTACAAATAGAATCGTTACTTGAACTTACAGTTAATGTTGGTACGGGATTTACAGAAAGAATAGTTACTATCAAACTATCATAACCGGCTGATGCATTTAATGTATCAAAATATATTCCTGCTACGTGCTGAAAACCTCCTTCTAATAAAACGCTATCTCCTTGGCAAATTGCTGCTGTTGCACTATAAGTTGGAACAACACGCACTGTGTTAGAATCAACATAATAATCATTATGCACACTTGCATTCACAATACTGGTAAGGTTTACATCGCGTATGCTATCCATTCCGTAGTTAGGTATGTCGACATAAATTTTATAGTTGCCCAATGGTACACTGGGAAAAGAATAATGCCCGTGACTGTCGGTTGTAGTTCTTGCTGCTGCATTACCGCCCGGATTTCTACCAAGTTTTATGTCTACACCTTTTAAGGGAGCTCCCATTGGTAAATTTCCGCCGCTATGAATAAGACGTTGCCCGTAGCCGGGACCCGCAGTTATAATACCTGTAATATTTCCCGGGCCCGGTGTTACAACCGGTATTTGTATTATTTTAATATTATAACCTAAATCGTTTGCGCCTGTGCAGGTATTATGGTTAATAACAATGGCAGAATCCCAACGATACGCATTTTGTTTAGTGCTGTAATAAGTTGCCATAGCAGTACGATAAAGTGGTTTACTTGTATCTGCATCAACTTTCAAAAAATAATTTCCAATGGCTAAACTCGGAAAAGTAAATTTTCCATTTGTTGCATTGGTTAATAATGCAAAGCCCATTGAATCAACTCCAAGGTTTGTGGTTTTTTGCTGAAACAAATAAACTTTTCCGTCTGTAACAGGGTTTAAAAGTGTATCGATTATAATTCCCGATAAAGAATCTAATGGATTAACCGTTAAAGTTAGCGGAGCAGAATTTACACATCCATAAACATCAGTTCCTGTTACTGAATAAATAGTTGTGCTGAGAGGAGCAACGCTAATGGTGGAAGTTGTTGCCGAAGTATTCCAGGTATAAGTTAAAGCACTACCTCCTGTAAGTGTTGTGCCCAATCCGTAACAAATTGGATTAGTTGCAGCATTTGCAGTAACTGTTGGCAATGCCCGAACCAGTATTTGTTTTGTCAGCGTATCGGCAAAAGCAATATTATTATATACAATTAGTGTTACACTGTGAGTGCCTGCCGAACTAAATAAATAATGCTGGTTAGCGTTAGTAGTAAAATCAATACTTCCGTTATTATCCATATCCCATTTAAAAATAGTGCCGCCATCTGCACCTGTAGTTAAATTACTAATGAAAGTTGAATCTCCCACACATGCACTATCTGCACTAAACTTTGCCTGCGGTCCAACATAAACACTATCAATATTCATTAAACTCATTCTGTTAGCATTATCTTGTCCGTAAAAAAACACTTTATGATAACCATTAGTTGTAAGTGATGTTACGTTTAGATTTACGGTTTGATCAATTAATGTATCGGGCCCAACTGCTATGGATAATCCTTGACCCATGAGTGGTGCTGTATCAAACCCGTAACGTAATTTAGTAATTGGAGGAAAATTTGCACCCGGACTTGTTACTACAAGTTTTGAAACTGTTTGGCTCCAGCCGCCATTAGCATCTTGGGCGCGCATCAAAAGAATATGCGAACCACTGCTTAAAGTAGAAACATTTATGTTTAAAGTTTGATCAATTAAACTATCAGGTGTTAATGCGATTGGAGTAGCATTGCCAAAACCCGGATCGGTATCAAAAGCATATTCAGCCTTTACAACGTTAGGGCTGTGTGTGCCACTGGAAACAACAAACTGTCTCAGCACAGTTTGCGACCAACCGCCGGCGCTGTCGCGTGCCCTTACTCCTAATACGTGTGCTCCACCTGTAGCACTACTTATATTAAATGGAAATGTGGTATCAATTAAAGAATCGGATGTTAAGGGCATTGAGGTTGCCTGCCCAAAGCCCGGATCGATATCCACAAAATATTCCATATAATTAACAATCTTAATTGTTGCGTTAGATGAAACAATAAAATTGTGCAGGGCAGTAGTGCTCCAATAGCCGCTATCGTTTTGTACCCGAATAAATAGGAAATGTTGTCCTCCCTGTAATGAACTTATATCAACATTCAAGTTCATGTCAACTAACGAATCGTTGCTTAATGTAACAGGTGTACCTTGCCCAAAACCCGGATCGGTATCAATAAAATACTCGGCACGCACCATTTTATATAGTTGAGCTTGCGTTGCAAAAGCAAGGCTAAGAAAACTTATTATAATGAATATGCGTTTCATTTTACACTAGATTTGAGTTTGAAGATTTGAGTGAAATTATTTTCTCGTATCTCAATACTCGTATCTGTTTTACTTATTCGATTTTATTTTTACATGAACAGGCAAGGTACCCGAACCTGAAGTAGGCGCGGCGAAAAAATAAATAGAAGGTACGGTTGGGATACCCGATAATACATAGGGATCTAAACCTCCAAAAATGCCGCAATCTTCTCCGCTAATACCTGCCCCAATAGCAGGAGAGCCTGCTTTTAATTTATACATCCCATCGCTGCTACCTGAGTTTACAAATAAAGTAGCCGGAAGTACACCATCATGATTGTGGTTTGGATTTCCGCCTGTAGTATCGAAGGTGGTGTTTGAGTTAGAAAAGTTATTTTGATAAGAACATCCGCTGCCTGTTGTTGGGCTTGTTGATCCGCTATTAAAAATAACAATATTGTTATTAACCGGCGAATTGTTTATGATTAAATACGCATTTTGATTTGCTACAAAAATATTATTGGTCACCACAGCCGATGCAGCAACATCAACATGTATCACAGCATAACCTCCGCCATTTCCTTGTACATAATTATTACTGATGGTTACATTGCTGCAGCCCGCAGCAAGAGTAATAGCAGCTTCACCACTGCCTTGACCGTCCACAATATAGTTTTGTATAATTAAAATGTTAGCGTTACTGCCATAAAGAGCCATTGACCCGTGAACCCCGTCACCAGGATTACAGCTAGGACAACCTATATAGTTTCGTTTGATAACAAGATTGTTAACACCAGAATTCACTTTTAGAAACATTATATCTAAGCCGGTTAAATAAGTGCCATCACTTCCCGTGTTGCAATTCATTTGCGTAAATAAAGCTGAAGTTGGGTTAACCTGCGTTTGCGGGTTTTGCCCTAAGAAAAACCCAGGACCAATTACATTTATTTTTTTGCTAATAGTAACCACACCATACGAAATGGTAGTTCCTTCCACATAAAGTGTGTCTCCTGCATGGCAAGAATCGTGTGCCGTTTGAAACGATGTAAAGTTAGCACCCGTGCCCGGGTTGTTGTTTACACGGTAAACTTTAGCTTGAGCGGCGAAACCCATTAATGCAACGATAAATAATGTAAGTGATTTTTTCATGTTGTTTATTGTTATGTTTTTAATTATGGTAACATGGTGTTCGCCTATAAAGGCTCAGGTCACGATGTTGGTTTTTATTTAAAGACAATTATTATTTAAAAAGAAAAAGGCAGGACAAATACTTAAAAGAAAAACAAATATATTAAATTTTTACAAACACAATACATCTTATTCAACAGAAAATAAAAAAATTACCTAAATCTTCAAAAGCTTCACCTGATTAATTGTGGAGCAGCAGGAAGAAGAGTTTATCCCCAAACGTTTATATAAAACCTTGAAATCTTGATTAATTCAAGGGCTTAATTATGAGACTCTTAAACTTGCAGGTTTTAATTTTTTCACAAATGGTTTTTAAATTAAATTTTTAATTAATTTTTGTAACCAATTCCTTTTTTCTGCGTAGAATATAGAGCAACTCAAATAACATGTGTATGAGAGAATTTTAGGGGATGGTCGAAAAAAGTTTTTAATTTGGATTTTAAAAGTTACATTGCAGTATCATAGTAAAGTTCTGACAAATTAAGTGAGGTGAAGTTTAGCAATTAAAGACAGCGCGCATGAAAAAACTCTACCAATTTTTTGCAACTACGTTTCCCTCTTTTTGTATAATCTCGGGTGATAGATACATCGCCGAGACCATCGCCCCTTTTATAAATTATTCTTTTTTGAAACGCAACCGCTTTGCGTTATCTCTGTTGGTTGCTTTTCTTTTTAATTTTTATTCTGATTCTATTTTTGGGCAAACGGCAACCGTTCCATTCAACATAGTTGGTGCATATACATGGACTTGCCCCTCGGGCGTTACTACCGTTACTATTCAATGTAGGGGCGGTGGCGGCGGTGGCGGCGGTGCAGGAACTACTATTAATGCAGCGAGCGGGGGCGGTGCAGGTGGCGCATATACAAGCACTATCTATACAGTTGTGCCGGGAACTATATATACCGGTACAGTAGGTGTTAATGGAACTGGAGGGGCAGCAGCAGGAGGTAATGGCGGTATTGGTGGCAATTCTACTTTTGATGGTACTAATATAATTGCCGTAGGCGGACCCGGAGGCACAGGAGCTACAACTGCTACCGGAGCACCGGGCGGAACAGGAACTGCAATAGGTAATACAACTGGAACAAATTTTGCAGGAGGTAATGGCGCTGCGGGTGTTTCATTAACTATTGGCGGCGGCGGCGGCGGCGGCGCAGGAGATGCAAACCCGGGTGGTAACGCAGTTGGGTCAACAGCCGGACCAGCTGGAATTGCAGGCGGCGGAATTGGAGCTACAGGTGCAAGTGCCGCTGGAGGTAATGCAGGTACTGCTCCCGGCGGCGGCGGCGGCGGTACCCGAAAAACTAATGCGACAAATAGAGCCGGTGGTGCAGGCGGCGCAGGGCAAGTTACTGTTTCATATACAAACCCACCCCCAACTTTAGAACCCTTTCTAAATCAAACATTTTGCACAGCTGTTTATCCTACTGCATATAATATTATTCCAGATTTTTCACTCATAGAAACCGCTGCTACTAATTTTGACATTCAGGCAGCAAACCAAACGATTGTTCTTACTTTACCTGCCGGCTTTGCGTTTAATCCGGTTGTAGGAGCAGAAGCGGTTACCATAAATACAGCTCCTCCAAATTTACAAGACATTAGTATTGTTGGTTTCAGTTGGACTGCTTCAGCTATCACAGTTACAGTTAGTGCTGTTGCCACTCAACTTTACATAGATGAAATTAACTTTAAGAATTTTCAAATACGAGCTACTGCTGCCTCAAGCGGCGATTTAGTGAGAACCGGAGGAACATTTAAAATAAATGGAAGCGCAGCTATTCCTACTAATTTGCAATCGTTCGGGCATCTTGCAACCAGCACCGCTTCGGTTTATAATTCGAGTTCTGTAAGCCAATACAGCATTGCCAATGTTATTCGCGGATGTAATTCTACCGCTAACCCTATTTTAGAAATAAAAGTAAATATAACCGGAGGTTTTTGTACGCCAAATGATATTATCACACAATTTATTTTCAATACCGTAGGAGATGCCGGCTCTACCGGTTTTGCTGATATTACAAAAGCCGAAGTGTATTACACCGACACAGCTAAGGGTTTTAGTAATGCTAATTTTTTTGGTTCTGTAAATATTATTGCGAATGGTGCATTTACTATTACGGGTTCACAAGCATTGGATCTTGGCCCCGGCCCCTATTATTTTTATCTGACATATACAGTTCCCGGAACTGCTATTGTTGGAGATATGCTTGATGCATCAATGACTTCTTTTACTTTTAATGGAAGTGTCATAAATAGTATGTCTACTCCAAGTCCTGTTGGCGGCAGACAAATTGTAGCAGGCACTTGTCCTTCTTCAATGGATTTGCCTCCACCAACTGTAAACACACAAACAATTACAGCCGGTTCTCTCATCATTCCGATGGATAAAACGTTTCAGGCAATTGTTGCTCCCTTTAATCTTAAAGCATATGGCCTTGTGCATGCACTTCTTTTGGCCGACGTACCTGTTAAATGGGTAATTAGATCGGGCAAGTTAAAAGACAGCAGTGATTTTATTGCCAATGTTTCAAGAGTTTACCCAAGTGCTGCTGCCCCGCTAAATAATGCTTACTTCTATGCCAGCGAATTTGTTGTTGACAGTTTCTGGCTCGATCACTCCTTTTATACCGGAGGTCAAACGGCCACTCAGGTTATGACTGCATTTGCAATCCCAAATAATGTAGCTGTTTACAAATTAAACGCCAATGTGGCGGTAGATGTAAGATATACTTTGAATCACCGACCTAAAATTGCGGTATTTAGTAATGGCGGAAATGAAACGATTCAAACAACTATGTTGACTGCTGCCGGAATTACTTCAAACGTTTTTGTTCAGAACGCAGGCGATTTTCAAGGGCTTGCACAATGCTATACTTTTTGTTCTGAAGCACACTGGGATTATGCCAGTAATCCTGATACGCGTCCTGTACAACGGGTTGTAGATTTTGTAAATGAAGGAGGGAATTTTTTAGCTCAATGCGCAGGTATTGATTTATATGAAAATCATCAACCCTCGGGAGGGCATTTTCAAACTACCGGTGGAGTTGCATTTAGTTACAATATCGTTAATGCAGATTATAATGGCGATATGGCCTACCTCCAATATCAGGGAGTAGTAACACATACCGTTGGTACCATAGCCAGTTTTCAGCCCGTTGTTGGTTCATCAGTGTTCAAACCCGAAATGTATTATGGTGTTAGTACCGCTGCGGCAACTAATACTGTAGTTGCGAGTGGAGCGCATCTTGCTGACCCGGATTCGGTTGGCTCTAACGTATTTTATTTGGGAGGACATGCGTATCCTGCCGGCACAATAGGCACAGATAATGGAATCAGAATGTATCTGAATGCAACGTTAATTCCCGCTCACCGACCCACTTCATTTCCAATTGCCCTTGTCTCTCCAACCACTTGCTCTAACCAAAGCATTACTATAGGTCCTGTATGTGCTTCCGGAGCAAATTATATTTGGTCTCCTGCAACCGGGTTAAGTAGTACAACTATTTGTAACCCCGTTGCAACTCTTACAGCTACAACTGTTTATTCATTGATAGGATTTAACGGAGGTTGCATCATGGGGCCATCCACAATGACGGTTACTGTCAACCCAACTCCAGTTATGACAAGTGCGAGTACGGCAACTATTTGTAGCGGAGGAACCGTAAGTATTCCTTTAACAAGTAACCTTGCTTCAAGTTATAGTTGGATAGCAACAGACAACGTAAATACAACAGGAGAAAGTTTAACTACGCAAGCTACCGCTACTTTAAGTAATATAATTACCAATAACACCACAAGTGTTCAAACAGTGATTTACACGGTAACCCCGACTGCAACGTTAGGAAGTTGTGCGGGTACGCCACAAACTGTTACCGTAACAGTTAATCCTACTCCCGCTATGACAAGTGCGAGTACAGCAACTATTTGTAGCGGAGCAACAGTCAGCATTCCATTA
>OLKW01000271.1_pt1 | contig 38640 bp, 30 predicted proteins | sample 1604351 | NCBI WGS metagenome assembly OLKW01 (sample SAMEA104055714, study PRJEB20765) | soil metagenome | isolation source: soil
CCCATGATTTCTGTTATAATGTTCCATCAGAATATTGCGCATCTCCTTTCATTTATGATATCACAACTACCGACATGGAAAAATTAGCAGAAACGCTTTTCTATTTGATAACTGGAGTCATTTCGAATACTGCAACCATTGATCAAATGGAAAAATATTGGAAGGATAAAGACAATTTTTGGGACCAATACGTCAATGAAAAAATTGAACCAGCTTGCCAGGGGCTCTTGTTTATTATGAATAAAAATATTCAGGATTAAATATCAATTCATCACAAACAATTAAACTAAATTCTAATGAACATCAAAAACTACACATCCACAATTGACGCTTCAAGATCAATGGCAAATATCGAAGGCCTATTGGTTGAAATTGGCGCTACCAACATCAACAAGCAATATGCAGATAAAGTTTGCACCGGCATCACATTCCTGCTCTTTGATCAACAGCTGCAGCAAACTTTGCCATTCCATCTCAAAGCCGAGGTCGAAGAGTGTTTTCTCATTCTATGGAAAAACGTCAAGCGCCCCCGGGCCGACACTCCAGACACTGTCCACAAGCAGGCCAACAAAACAGCTTGGAAGATCCTTTCCGACTTGACCGAGATCCAATGCAGCATGATCCTGCTTGGCCAGGCCAAACCACTACAGATGTTTCTGCCCTTCATGTACGACTTGAAAACTTCTGAAACCCTTTTTGATAAAGTAACAAATGGAAAATTAAAACTGTTACCGGGCTAATTAAACTAAACCTTCTAAACTTTCTAAACCTTTAAACCTACCCATCATGCTAAAAATCAATATCAACGAATTCAATCATTACGATAGCAAGGCTATCTATGAATTTCTGTTTCTGCAAAGAGAAACAGTATTTGAAATAATAATCCCAAAAGAAACAGTTGCAGGTACAAGTGATAATTATGATGTCTTCGAAGAATACCTTTCAGCAGCATATGCCGGCCAGCGCCTTTCCGAAATTGCTGACAATTTCGCTTATTATGTACCAAGTGTTTACAGTAAGAAACCATTTTTATATGAAGTAACAATAACTGAAATGGGAAAAATGGCAGAAGCCCTCTATATCATTATCCCCAGCATCAATGATAAAGTTCCCAGCGAGATCTTTTTACCTTTACACAGCCTTGCTGCCGATTTCCTTACCAACGTTTTCAATGACAAAATCAAATGTAATACCTGGGGGCTTCTTCATATTGCAAACTATTATTTGCAGTAATAACCAGCAAATTTTTGCGTGTATTTGTCTAATAGTTTACTTTTAGTTGGTTAAAGTAATCGGAATTTGTTATCGGGCAATATCTTTATATAAACTTGCAAATTGGGGTTGCACTAATTGAAAATCCAAATAAGAAGGACACCAATCTGGTTTCCGGTTTACATTCCAAAAGCGATTAGAGCCTCCAAGTATTTCATCTAGAAAAGTTCTGAATCTGACTAAACGATGATAAGCGATCAGTTGTACATTATCGAGATCAGGATAAGCTTCAACGTTAGGAATTGGAGCATCTGAAAGTTCCATTGTTGAAATTAATCCTATCCTGCTTTTTAAATAGGCTTCACTTAATGGTTGAAACTTCGGGAATCGGCCAATATGATCCTGATAATTTGCTTTATTTCTATGAGCTCCATCTGATTCTGGTAAATTATCATCATTTATTGTAAAGAAGGGGTTATTTGCAAATGCCGAATACTTTTTTACTAATTTCCAGCATAATCTGTGTTCGCGCTCTCCTCCTTTTTTCGTAGATATATGGCAATAATAGTTACTTCCATTTATCTCTAATTGTACAATCCTTTTTTTTCTATATAATTGAAAATGACCCAGTAAATGTGCAAATCCCCGCATAGTGTAATGGCTTGAATAGTAGCCGGCCACCGAAGACCAAAGAGGACTTGATTTTGTCAATGATGAAGAAATAAGAAAACTATGAACAGACCGATGCCACATCTCAACGGCACCTGTTGCAAATTTTTTAACCGTTTTTTGCTGAACAATTTCTGTATAATCCTCCTTTTTAAGATCTATCACTCCGATAAGTTCATCTGCTAATGAGTTAGGTTTTGGAAAGCTATCGGCAGCTGCCGCAGTATTTAAACCACTAAACATTAATTCTATTTGTAAAATAGCTGGATCTTTTGCCATGTAATAAGGGTTTATAGCTTGGAGTAGACCAAGGTTTTATTGGCTGTAGCTAATTGAGCAACTCTCTCTGGTTTTGCTTTCCCTAAGCTCTTATTGTCAACAATAACTGCCCACAATGAATCCCTAAATCGTCCTATTCCTCCGCTTCCGAGATATCCAAGTTTCTTAAATTTGCTTTTATCAATAAAAACATTTTTTTCTAGTAGGTTAGCCCTTTTTGCAACATCCTTCAGCCAATTTGTCAACGCAATAACTGCTTTATCTGAAACTAATTGGACTTTTGCACTTTTTAGCTTCCAGATCATTGCTGGTATTAAATCAATAACAGAAACTAAAATTCTCCCTTGATAAACAACATTTTCCGGATGCAGTTCTTTTTTCTTCTTTTCTTTTACATTATCAAACCTCCCTGACGCTTCCAGCCAGGCAGTTAGGCATTGAGCGAAGAATTCAGTTTGCATCTCAAGACTTGTAATGTCTTGTTTTTCCATAATACCAATTACACCTTCTATTGCCGCATTTAGAGTAGATAACGTGATAACATCCTTTACACCATAACGTATTCCAGGTATTTGAATCATTCCCACCAGCGGCCCAATTTCCAACATTAGTTTGCGTCCAATATCTTGTGCTCTTTCTTTTAGATCTAATGCCTCTCTGGAACCTCTTGCGGTAGGAAATAGATCTGCAACTAAAGAGCGGTCGACCTTTTTCTGATAATAGTTAACATCTATGAATATTTGTGCTTGTTTCGTGGGGGGGCCGTTTGGTTGATCTAGATCAAGAAATATTTCTGAAGGTATTTCCCATTTTGCATCTGCATTTTTTTCCCTAAGAATACAAATTGCTAAATAAGCTCCATTGATTCGATGTTGTCCGTCAATTACAGAAAAATTTAAGTTTTTATCATCTTCATCAAAAACTAAGTTCGCCGCTTCACTGGCTTTGCCTGGTAATTCCTTTATTTCAGCACCGTTAACATGAATAAGTACATTTGAAAACGTAGGAAACTCGCTCCTTTGAAACCCTATCACTTTATTTACCTTTGGGGGCCATTGACGGCCTATTTCATTTTTTTTGGGTTCATATATTGAGTTGAAGTATTTATTTATTTTATCAGGAGCATCAATGATTTCTGTTTGTAACAAATAAGCTGCTATTTGCGCAACCCTTTTCCAGTCTAAAGAACGCTGGATTGATTTAACTTTAGCAGCGCTTCGGTGTGGCGAATGGGGCGCACCGGGCCACCATTGCATTAGTTTATCGACGTTTAAAGCACATAGGCAATGATGTTTGGATTTAAGTTCATCTGGTGCAAAAGGATTTTCTGGCACAATTACAGATAACTTTTGAATGGCGTGTGGCTTTGTACTCATAAAACCGTATTTTACTTTAGCTGAAAACTAATGAAATATTTCGATTTTATTTCACCGAATAAGGTAGAAATACTCAAAGTCCAACCTATTAATCGATTAAAACGGGTTTTATTATCAAATCAAAGCCGAATCATGGGCTAGTAAGAAAACTAATAAGCTGTTTCCAGGCCTTGGTGGCCTGAGAAAATGTTTCTTTTTCAGGAAACCCTAATTCCGCATATGTTGACGAGCTGCCATTAGGAATAAATATTGGATCCCATTGAAACTTTCTGTCTCCTTTTGCTTCTTGTGCGATTTCTCCTTTAGTCTCTCCGGGGAAAAAGTACATTTTCTTTCCATCACAATATCCCACTAAAGATTTAGCAATTGCACTTCTTGATTCTCCAGCCTGAATAAAATTACAAATCTTATCTCCCACACTATCCCATACTACCTTTGAAATTCCACCAGGTAGCCTATTTAATGCATCAATGTGAATGGCACCATGTTCAACCGCACAAGGCAACCCAAATGCTTTATAAGCCTTCAATAATTTGTCTTTAACAATAACTTCCAGGTCGATATGCATTAGCTCTTGAATTTGGAGCGCCACTACCTGTAGCTCAATACTTGTTCCAGTAAAAATTTTGACAACCTCTTCCTTTTTATAGTCATTTGATGTAATAAAATATAGCTTCTCTGTCATTAGTTATGAGATTGAACGTAAAAAATCGGCAAGACTGTTATTCCTATCAACTGGATCAAGTTCTATCACCTCTACATTCCATTTTTTTAGTATTTCCATTTGAATGTCACTGATCCCAAAAGTTACCATTATTGCAGAATAATTATTATCGCTGGGCTTTAATTCCCTATTAATCTTTGCCAATTTATAAAAAATGAATCGTGTATTGATATCACTTAAACTATAACCCAAAAATAGAAGGACGTTATTCAAAATATCAGATCTCAATCTTATATCAAGAGGGTCTTCAAATTCCATTCTATCAAAATAACTTGTTTCTGTAAGGACTAAGCTGTCGTCATTGCTAAAGTCCCCATGGAATTTATAAATAAATGTAGTATCATCTTTTGCATTTTTCAGATCCTGAATATTTCGTATTACTGTGTATGGTTTTCCATAAACTCTAAATGTCTCCTCAATCCCCTCGTCATAGTTTGTTGTATAAATAGATTTTGGAGCTATATCAGCTAATAATTTATGAGTTTCAGATAACTTTAATTTTGCCTCATCTATTCTCATGCCCTTAGATAACTCATTTCTCAGTTCTCCAATACTTTTTTTAATTACATAATATTCGGCAAGCTGTAAATAATTATTATTACCACTTTGCATGAAGACATCGGGATCCCAATCTAACTGTATTGCCAATTCTCGGATAAGTTCATTCCAGGAGGGCAGGCCAAGAGGTATAGAAAAGCCAGCACCAATAAATGGGATTAACCTTTTATCTTCCACAAGCTTTTTTATTCGGCTAATCTGTGCGTCCATTTTTTAAATTTTTTTTCTCACTATCATCCTTGTCAAGCTATGCCTATGTTCAATTTTGCTAGTTGGATGTGTTTCTGTAATAATATCATTTTCGTATTTCAATATCTCAAAGCCCGAAAACATACTTTCAAAATACGACTTAGGTAACAATGTCGGCTCCAGATAATTTTGCACATCAGGAACCATAAGTTCATCATTAAAGGCTACAATTACTATTATCCCGTTTGGCTTAACCCATTTCTTAATTTTTTTTGCCAGTGTCTCCACAGCTTCAATTGATGGCAGACAATGTAATAAGCCATAAGCAATCACTACGTCATACTTAGATGCGGTTTCAAATGTTAAAACATCCTGATGAATCATTTCAAGCTTGGTCTTAACAGTTTCATTTAAGGTTTCCACTCTTTTATTAAAATTACCTATAGCATATTGGGAGATTTCAACAGCTGTTACTTTAAATCCTAACTCAGCCAAATAAATTGAATTTTTCCCTTCACCTGCTCCAAGATCAAGAATATTTCCAGACTTGATAAAGTCGGGAATATACTTTACATATTTACCAGGCGCTGTTCCCCAAAAGCATGGGCAATTTGAATATTCAAGATCATATTGTCCTATTCCTTTACTCATGCTCTTCAAGTTCGCTTTTAAAGAATTTTTTTATTTGGCTTTGAAAAGATACTAAGCTACCATGATTGTAAGCCACTAAATTTGCCTTACCTAAAATTAGTTTAATATCCTGTTCTACAGGGTGATTTATATACTCATAAAACGTGTAGATATCAAGATCAGTAGCTTCCCTTTTTTTGTAAAACTTATAACAATTGTCAGGAGTTGATTCAACAAAAATCAAAGTACAGTCTTGGCCAAGATATGACTTTAATATTTCGTAAGTTTTAATATTTCTTATGCCATCAATAACGAATCTTGAAGTAGCAGTTTTATTAATAAGGCTTAATAATTTATTTGCCAAAAGCTCAAAGCCATCTTCTTTTAAAATAAATTGATGTGCTAAATCTTGAAATTTTTTTCTGCCGAGTTTAGCAATTGGCTGAGTTTCCATCAAATTTTGCAGAATTTGCCCGGAAGAAATGAAAGTATATCCAAAATCTTTTTCTAAGATTTTTGAAGCCTCTGTTTTTCCGCTTCCAATTGCTCCAACTATCACAATCACTTTAGGATGCTTTGCTAAAGAATAGTTTTTAACCCTGTGGATCTTACAATTGAAATCAATATAATCATTATAAAAGGCCTTTATACATAGTTTCGACCAATACTCGTACTTTTCAAAATCATCTCCCAATTCATTGATTGGTACGAAAGTCAACTGATTAATTGATTTTTCTCCTTTTAATTTTTTTACATCTTGAATTCTTACATTATCGAGATCAAGTTTATGTATAATTGCAAAATGCGATTTCCCTACCTCAGATGAATCATCATTTAGTATTCCGATAATTTTTAAGCTTTTTTGATTAATACTTATTTCTGGGATTTTTAACTCCTCAAGTAACTCTCTTTTTACGCTGTTAAAATAACCGTTATCATTGTAAAGCGTTTCAAAAAGATTTAAATCATAATTTTGAACATGCCCACCAAATCCTATGCATAAGCTGCCACGTAACATAGAATGAGCATTTGTATAAACACCTCTTACAAAACGAAGAAGTCTGTTATTTTTTTCAACCAGGATATAACTTAATATTTGCTTATGTTTTATATCCTTTTCTGCTTTTAATCTGGGTATAAAAAAGGTAGAGCTCTTATTAAAAACTAGGTCTACATACTTTTGGAAATTTTTAGTTTTAATGCCATTGAAAAGCCCTAAGTCTTCTAAATGACTTGTTTTGATAACGAGTACATTTTCTTTTTGATTTATTCGTTTTATGTGAGGTACTGCATCATATTCTTTTAAGTCAAAATCTCGTAAAGCAAAAACACCTTTTGCAACTCTTTTAAAATCGGATTTTTCTTTCTTCCTTTTAATGTCTTCACTTATTCTTGCTTTTATCGTTTGATGTGGAGTTTTTCCTCCACTAAAATGCAAGTATTCTTTTTCTCTTGCTAATTCGATAATTTCAGTCACGCGTAAAGGTCTCCTCTCTTGGGATAAAATTGTCCTTGCTATCGTAAGAAATTCCCCCATGCTTATTTTTTCAAACAATTTGAAAAAACATATTCATGTATCATGCCTCTGGTAGCATTTTTCCCACCAATTAAAGAAATGCGCTCTTTCCTTACTGGTTTTGTAATATCTCCAAAAAGCTGATAAATACTTTCATGCGATGCATTTGTAAGAATAAAATAAGCCTTTTTTTTAATTACTTCTTTTATAAAGATTTTTAATCTTATTTGATCTTGCCAGGAAAATATTTTTTCATTGTATTTGATAAACCCATTATTTTCATGATTAACTGTATATGGAGGATCAATAAAAACCAAATCATTTTTCTTTATATTTTCGAGTATATCAAAAAAATCCTTGGAAATCAATCTCACATTTGCCTTTAATAAGTCATGCATTTGAGTCATGTTGTCATAATCAAAAAGCGGCCTATATGTTTTAAAACCAAAAGGCACATTAAATTCGCCATCTAAATTAACCCTATAAATTCCATTAAAACAAGTTCTGTTTAAATAAATAAAGTTTGAAGCTTTTTGGATATTATCACTGGTATCTCTTCCTCTGACACGGTAATAAAAAATCTCATTATTTCTGTACGTTCTTAATAAATTACATACTTCATCAGGGTGGTTTTTTATTTGCCTATATGCATTTATTAGTTCTGTATTAATATCATTTAGATACGCTTTATGTTTAATTTTGCCTTCTGATTTTAATTTTATAAAAATAGCGGCGCTCCCAAGAAATGGCTCATGATAATTATTAAAAGATATTGTTAATTTAGATGAAATATCATTAACAAGCCATGACTTTCCACCAGCCCATCTAAGAAATGGCCTTGTTGTTTTTCCTTCAATTTCAACTTCCTTATTTTCTGTTTTGTCTTTCAATGTAAACTAATTGAATTTATCTTTCAAAAATCTTGAGTTAACTTGATTCTTTGTGTCATAATAATCCCATTTTACTCGCATTTTCTGCGATCACACTTTTATACTCCTCTTTCATTTTCTTCGGAAGAAAAGAAATATCAATCCATTCATTTGCTTCATTTATTTTATCTGCAAACTTTCCATAACTATTCTCCATTGCCTTTTCAGGTATCCTCAGATTTTTTGCCAGGCTGTCAAAATCACTTTTTCTCAACCTTCTTTTCCTTGCATTGATAGTCAGCGCCATTTCCTCTTTATCATCAGGCATTGCTATTTTAGTACATACAAGATCATAAGCCGGAGATAGTATAATATCATTCTTTTCCGTCGTGAGCAACGAAAAATTCTTTAGATGCATATCGGCATTGCCTGTTAAGTAACTAAGCAATACCATCTCAAAAAAAATGATAGCATCAAAGCCCGGTCTTGTTGAAAAATTCGCAATTTGTTTTCCTACTTTTTCCATCGAACTTTTGTACTTATCATTAGTCAGGGTTCCTGTCAATTGACACATATCTTCCATGGCCAGCTTACCGTTTAGTGTTCTATCAAAGCGTTTAGTGATATAGGCTAACTCTCCCGATTTTAATCGTATCAGGCTATGCAAAGCCGTGGGTATGCCAAACAGCTCGCTCAAGTGCATGGTCACATCTTCATTTTCTGGCAAATGCGGAAATTCTTCTGTTGGTGGTTTCAGAATATAACCACCCCACAGCCCAACGATGGTGAACCTTGAACGCTTTGGATCATTAGGTACTTTTTCGATAGTTAAGGAAAGTTTTGCCTGCACTCCGGTTACTGCAACACTTCTTATAACGATTTCTCTTGCCAGTTCCTGCATTTGGTCATTACCATAATCTAATTCCGGTGGGGTAGCTGTACCGAAAAATTTTTGGCTACATGCCCGATGAAAATCTGTAACGTCTTCGGGCAAAGGCTGGTAACAATATAAACATCGATTCTCATTCATTATTCATCCTCTTTTGTTTCTATAGGTTCAATACTTACAGCGCCAATACAATCTTTGCATGCCATTAATAATAGCTCCATTCTGTCATTAGGATTTACTTTCCAGTTTTTAATAGTTATGTCCAGCAGCCATCCTTCAGGTATAAGGCCATCAAAAAAGGGGATCATAGTATTGCTTGGGTATGGTTCCTTTCGCAACGGTAATGTAAAGCTAAGTGGAACTGCATCTTTTGATTGCAGGTAATCCTCATTATATTTAAATCCATATCCTTCTTCATCCTGCCACACAATTCCTGCCAGTTTATCCTTAAATAATACTTTACCCGAACGTTTCATAAATTTTAGATATTTACTATGTTTTCAATATCTGCATGCTCAATTCGCTCTACCAAATTTGGGTCTTCTTTTTTTTGGTATTGTTTGGAATTGTTATTAGAAATAAATTTCCATGCTTTTATCTCATTATTTTCGGTGATAGTTGCTATTATAAAACCAACCACTACTGTTTTATTTTTCAAAAAAATCTGTACCATTTTGTTGAAATGCTCCATCATTATCTCATAAGGATCTTTTACCCTTGCGGTACCTGGTACAACTTGATACCCAAACAATGCAAGCACTTGGTTTACCTTGTCCATTCTCAATGTTTCTTTTCCCTGTTCTAATTCCCGGATAAAACGTAGCCCTACACCTGCTTTTTCTGCAAGATCTTCTTGTGTCATGCGCAGTTTACTGCGATTATACTTCACAAAATTCGAAATGTAATTATCGTACGTCATTGCCATAATTATACCCTTTCAGGTATAAATATACAAAAATTAATGATTTTACACCCTATCGGGTATAAAATATCATAAAATAACATTATTATACCCTATCGGGTGTATTTGTGAAATATAAAATGAAAGGGATGAGTAGCTTCGGTAATGTATAATCTATATACCTAAGCTGGTAGTAACTAACTGGTATCTAAGTAAGACCCCCGTCCAGTAAACATTTCAACATAATTTGCCATAAAAGTAACTAAGTCGGTAACTAAGTCAATATAGGCATAACCAGGCTTCGTCCCATTTTCGCCGCAATTAGCTCTCAACAGCACTTTTCACGCCATAATAGTTTTCCGGCACCATATCCGGCACCAGTCCCGGCACCAGTCATTTTCGCCGCAATTGCCTCTCATCAGCACTTTCGGCGCCATCAGTATTTTTCGGCGCCAGATGCCGGCACCAGTCACTTTTCCGGTTTTACAAGATAACTACCCAAAAACCTTAATTTTATTTAAATAATCCCCGGTAAAACATACATGAAACTGGAATTAATCAAGCCCATTAATGCACTCAATAAAGCTTATCTGAAAGAAAAGATAAGCCGCAACAATATTGAAAAGTTTAAAGAGAACCTGGTTACACTTTTTAATAAAGCACAGCCTGGTATTAGCGAAGACACTTTAAAAGATTATATAACCGAATTTCTACGTAATACCTGGTATAATCCCGAGCATGCCATAACGATCAATAAAGAACGCAAAGATCTTACCATACATATTGGCAAAACTGCCAAAGACCCTGTGGCTGTGATCGCTGAAATAAAAAAGACCGACGGCGCGGAAATGATAACGCTCGAAAAACCCAATGTTAAAGCCTTACATGAGCTGGTCTTATATTACCTGCAGGAAAGAGTCACCATTGGAAACAACCAGGTAAAATACCTGCTAGCCACCGATGTAAATAACTGGGTATTGATCGACGCCAACGAGTTTGATAAAAAGATCTACCGCAATACAAAGATCAGGAAGTTATATGACCTGTTTGTAAATGACAAGAAAGACAATCCCTTTTTCTATGATGAATTAAAAAAGATCATTGCCGAAACAGATGATACCATTACCGCCACTTTTTTTAATCTAAACGATTATAAAAAAATCATTGCCAATGCCGACAAAGCAGATGATAAAAAACTGATCGCACTCTACAAAATTCTCAGCCCAGTACATCTTATTAAACTTTCCTTTGCCAATGACAGTAATAGTCTTGATAAAAATTTTTATGCAGAACTGCTGCACATCATCGGACTGGAAGAAGTAAAAGACGGCAGCAAAAAACTCATTCAAAGAAAAAAGGTCAGCAGCGAAGCCTCCCTGCTCGAAAATGCCATTATCAAACTAAAAGATAAAGACTGTTTGCGCGACCTCACCGATGTAACGAGCTTTGGCCTTACCGCAGATGAACAGTTATATAATATCGCTTTGGAGCTCTGCATCACATGGATCAACAGGATACTTTTTTTAAAACTGCTGGAAGCACAGTTATTCGCTTATCATCAGGGAGCGGACAAAGGCTGTCTTTTTTTAAACGATACTCTTATCCAGGACTTTGATGAATTGAACAATCTTTTCTTACAGGTGCTGGCCGAAAAACCGGCAGCACGAAGGGAAAGATTGCAAGCCAAGTTCAGCAAAGTACCTTACCTCAACAGCAGCCTCTTCGAAAGAACAGAACTGGAAAGAAAAACGATCGACATCAGTGCATTAGATAATAATATACCATTGCCCCTGCTCAGTAGTACCGTATTAAAAGATGATAAGGGCAAACGAAAGCAGGGCGCGCTTGCTACAATTCCTTATCTCTTTGCTTTTTTGGATAGCTACGATTTTACCAGCGAAGGCAATGCTGAGATACAGGAAGAGAATAAAGCCCTTATCAATGCCAGTGTACTGGGCCTGATCTTTGAAAAGATAAATGGTTATAAAGATGGTTCTTTCTTTACACCGGGTTTTATTACCATGTACATGTGCCGCGAAACATTGCGAAGGGCGGTAGTACAAAAATTCAATGAAGCCAATAATTGGAGCTGCCAAAGTTTTGAAGACCTGCAAAGCACACTGGAATTCCAGGATAAGGAAAAAAGGCAGGCCGCCAACAATATCATCAACAGCCTTACCATTTGCGACCCTGCAGTAGGCAGCGGGCATTTTTTAGTAAGTGCACTCAATGAACTCATCAGCATTAAGCAGGACCTTAAAATATTACAATACCGTCACAATAGCCAACGCATTAAAGAGTACAGCCTTGAAATTGTAAATGATGAGCTGATCATACAGGATATAGAAACGGAAGATTTGTTTGAATACACCCTTAACCAAAAAGGAAATATTAAACCTGAATTACAGTTTTTGCAGGAAACACTTTTCCACGAAAAGGAAAGCCTGATAGAGAACTGTTTGTTTGGGGTAGATATTAATGCCAATAGTGTAAAGATCTGCCGGTTACGTCTTTGGATAGAACTTTTAAAAAATGCCTACTACACCAAGGAAAGCGATTACCACGAATTAGAAACACTGCCCAATATTGATATTAATATAAAGCAGGGTAATAGTTTAATAAGCCGTTTTGAACTGGACGCTGACCTAAGTAGCACCCTTAAAAAAAGCAAATGGAATATTGATGGTTACAAAGTAGCTGTACAGGCATACCGAAATGCACAAAACAAAGAAGAAAAGCGGAAGATGGAAGACCTGATCGGTAACATTAAAAAAGATTTTAGAACGGATGTAGTTACCTACGACCCCATCAATAAAAAACTAAGCAAGCTGCGGGGCGAACTCGCACTGTTAGAACGAACAGACTTGTTTAGCGCCGATACAAAAAAGAAAAATAAAGCCAATAAGGAACTGGAAAAATTAAGCGCTGCCATTGAGCAATTAAAAAAAGAAAAAGACGATATACAAAGCTCAGCCATTTTCAAAGATGCTTTTGAGTGGCGCTTTGAGTTTCCGGAAGTATTGGATAGCGATGGCAAGTTCATTGGATTTGATATTGTAATTGGAAACCCTCCATATGGAGTTATGCCCGATAAATATAACAAACCCTACTTATTGGATAGATTTAAGATGTCAAAAAAGAATCCCGACAGTTATATTGCTTTTATTGAATTTATACATAAAATTTTAAGAGTAAGAGGGTATGCAAGCTATATCACACCAAACACTTTCTGCGATTTAGAAAATTGTAATGATTTTAGGTCGTGGTTACTAACTAATCAACAGGTTTATAAACTCATGCAATCTGGTTTTGTCTTTGATAGTGCAGTAGTTGACACTATAGTTCTATTCTTAAAAAATCAGTTCAATTCATTGGATCAAATCGAAATCATAATTTCAGAAAATAATAACTTTACTCGTTCAGTAAACTCCTTTAAATCAAATCGCCTTTACAAAATTGATTATCGTAACACTGAAGAGGAAAATGATTTTCTTAAAAATAGAACAAGTTCGTTGCCTATATTTAGCGATTTTCTTTCTGTTAAAGCAGGTGTTAAGCTATATGAAATAGGTAAAGGGGTCCCTAGTCAAACAAAAATAACCTTAAAGCAAAAACCATATACCAAATTCAATGAATCAGGAAATGATTGGAGGCCCCTTGTCAGGGGTACTGATATTGGAAGATATTTTTTAACTACTTCTCACGAATATGTTAAATATGGACCTTGGTTAGCTGCCCCAAGAGATGCCGAGTCATTTGAAGGCGAAAGATTACTTATGAGGAGAACAGATGACAAGTTAATGACGTGCCATGTCGATGATGGTTCTATCTCTGTTAATTCTTGCCATATTATCAAATTTCACACAGAGAAAAGTTCGCAGTTTAAATATAAATTTATTTTAAGTTTACTTAATTCAACTCTTTATCAGAAAATTTTTGAATTACAGAATCCTCAAATGATAGGAAAAACATTTGCTGAAATTAAAGTAGTTTATATTGAAAATCTACCTATAATTAATGTTAATGAAGCTTCCCAACTCCCCTTCATTACCCTTGTCGATAAAATCCTCTCCGCCAAAAAAACCGATCCACAGGCAGATACCAGCCAATGGGAAAAAGCGATAGATGAAAAAGTATATGAATTGTATGGATTATCTCAGGAGGAAATCAAGATTGTGGAAGGTAATTAATGTATCTATGGTACTTTCGGGATCTTGCCATGCAGTATTCCATTTGTCAAGTGTTACCGTTCACAATTCCCAGCCTGACGCCGGTGTTCCGCAGAATCACAAGTGTCTATTAGTTCAACTAGAAAGTATTTGGACATTATATTGCAAATGTTCAATTCCTAAGTTTGTATCCACTTTTTGATTACACTTTTTAGCTATATTTGAATAGATTAAAACTTTTTATGAGCCTTGCATTAAAAGAAAGAATTCCGGATTTTCAATCCCTGATGTATCCAATATTGACTTATTTGGGAGATGGAAAAGCACATTCAGTGGCAGATGTTATGAATGCTATTGCAAATCATTACAAATTAACAGAAGATGAACTACGGCTTAAAGTTCCAAGTGGGCAGATGGGTTTATTCAAAAACAGAGTAGCCTGGGCTATAAGTTATATGAAAAATGCTGGGCTTATTTTTTATCCTCAGCGGGCAGTTTATCAGATCACCGAAATAGGTAAAAATGTTTTAAGTGAAAAAATTGATTTTATTAACATTGCATATCTAAAAAAATTAGATGGATATAAAAAATGGCAAAACACTTTCTCCCAAGGCGAAGACTCTGTAAAATCACTCCCGGATACAATTGAAACAAAAACACCAGAAGAAATTATTGGAGATACTTTCAGGCAGTTAAATGAAAAACTGGGTTTAGAGTTATTGGAAATCATCATCCAAAAAAAACCTGTTCATTTTGAAAAGTTTGTATTGGAGCTATTAAATAAAATGGGTTATGGAGGCACTGAAGAAAGAAATTTTGAGGTTGTAGGAAAATCCGGGGATAATGGCATAGATGGTATAATCTACCAGGATAAATTAGGCATTGACAGGATCTACGTGCAAGCGAAGAAATGGACAGAGAATAAAGTACATTCAAAAGATATCCGTGACTTTATTGGCTCTTTGAGTCTCAAAGGAACGAATAAAGGTATTTTCATAACTACTTCTCAATTTACAGACGATGCAGAAAAAACAGTAAAGCTGAACCCGCAAAATATCATAATCTTAATTGATGGGAAAAAACTAACTGACTTGGCCATTCAATTCAATGCGGGAGTACAGGTTAAAGACCATTATGAGATCAAAAATATAGATATGGATTTCTTTGATGAGTTATGACGTTTTTTCTGTAAATACTTCAATTTCTTATATTATTTGTTTTCATTGCCTCAAATCAGTAATTTAGTAATGAGCCGATACAACACTGCCAATGCAAAAAAAACAAAGTGAGTGAAAAGAAAAGTGCCGGTCATTTATATTTCGCCCTTTCATTTATTTGTATTTGACTGTTTAAAGAACTGGTAAGCAAATTGCAACTAAAGGAGCCTGAATTTTGTCAAAATCGCAAATCCAATCATGCAGCTGACAGGAAAATTATTATCGGAATTACAAAGGCGACTAAAAATTGGGAATCGCAGGGGTGTACATCTAAATGCTATTCCGGCTAATTCAAGATACAAATTTGACCTCAACAGACTCTCATATCTTGACAAGAAACTTCCAAACAACTTTATCAAATCCTTGCTTACAGAGCAACCATTGAAATTCAGAATTAGCTGGAAAGATAATGTACAGGACTTGAATTCACTTTTTGAAGAAGACCAGACGCAATTAGTGCGAATCACAAAAGCATTTGAAAACTTAATAAATCAGACTGAAGCAATTGAATCTGAAAAAGGCATAAATACTTTTGGTTTTGGCTTTCCAATTCTTATAAGACGTGATCACGCTGACAACAAATTGACTGTGGCCCCAATTCTGATTTGGTCTTTAAAAATAAAACGTACAAAAGAATTTAACACATGGGAAATTAACAGAAATGAAGATGACCCAATTTATCTTAACGAAGTCCTGATTAACCACTTACAGAACGATGCCAACATCGAAATTACACAGATACCCAGTGAAATGTTAGATGATGGCCTAATCACAAAGGATGAATTAATTGAAGTGTGTGTAAATCTCATTAAGGCAATTAATACATCTGTTCCCACTGACATTATTGAAGTCTTTAAAAATAAACTCGAAAACATAAATTCTATTGGAGATAAAAATCATTATGAAAATTTGCCACTCAATTCTACAAATGCATTTATTGATTTTGGCGGTTTATTTTCCATTTTTGAAGTTCAAAAACAAAATATTATTAATGAATATGATAATTTAATGGAACTCGAAGGCCTTTCTATTGATCTTGAAGATATGGAAGGTCATACTTTTCAGCCAATATCTTCTGTAGAAACAGACCCTTCACAACAAAGTATTTTACATTCATTAGAAGCAACTCGAAACATTCTCATACAAGGTCCTCCTGGAACAGGTAAAAGTCAAACACTTACTGCGGTTCTTGTAAATGCGTTAGAAAATCATAAAAAAACAATTGTAGTATGTGAAAAACGTACAGCCTTGGAAGTTTTACATAAAGCATTAATTGAAAAAGGGTTAAATTATCATTGTGTACTTATAAGAGATATAGTTAAAGACAGAAAAACTGTTGTGGATTCTGTAAGAGACAGGGTTGACAATTCAGCTTATAAACGCTACAGATATACTTTTTCGAAAGAAACTCTTGATAATCTAATAAAAAAATCCAAAGAACTTATTAATTCGATCAATAGCAAGCATAAAAAGTTGGACGAAAAACTGATTGGTGATAAGTCTTGGACCGACATTGTAGGTACTCTTTTAGCCGAACTTAAAGGTTCTGAAGAAGATGTAAGTCTTAATCTTGATAAAGATCACTTTAATTATTCTTCCCAGGAATTAAGCGACACACTTGCTTTAATACAAAAAGGACAGGTGCTTTATTCTGTTTACAAGTCTTTGGAAGCCTCATCATTTATTAATCAAAACAAGTTAACAGGTGATAATCCTTATATAATTGAGCAGAGCATAAATGATTCATTTGATTATTACTTAAAGAAAGTCACTTTGATTAAGGAATTAGAAGAAGAATACAAAAAGGAATATTTCAAAATTAGGGAATCAGAATTAGATGTTCAGATTAATGGCGTCAATGATATATTGAACAAGATAAACAGTATTGTCAATGATAATAATGATAAACTTGATTTTTTAAATGAACAAAAAACTAAGCGAGTAATATATAAGTTGGAATCACTTTTTTCGAAATCAAAGAATATTGTTTTAAATGATCAAAGGCATATTAGAAACCTTTTTGTTAAATTAAAAAACCATTTTACAAAATGCGGAGACCTTACTGGCATCGAACTATCCAAATCAATAAAAGGTAATATTGAAAATATTATTGAATTCAAAAAATTAGTGGAAGGTCTTCTTTCAGGATTCAGGAGTAAACTTGAAGAGGAATATGGAGAAATAAACCTACTTAATTTTACCAACCAAGAATATCAAACAAATAAGCTCAGCGAGCTTCAGTCACAGGTAAATGAATTAAGTCAACGAATTAATTCCGAGAGCTGGTCAAAAATAAATATAAATACTACTTCCCTGTTTGAATTTATTTCAAATGTTGTAGCTCTTATTGGCGAGAAAATAAAATATTTTACTGGTAAAACAGATTTATTTTCAATAGAATTCAAATGGTTTCAATATTATAATAAATTAACAGAAGAAAACAAAAAGCTTATATCTGAATTAAAAGCCAAAGCCGATTGGCGTAAAGCATTATTAATTCATTATCTTAATTCAATGCTTGTAAATTCAGCTGATGTTGATTTGCCGACTAATGATAATGAACATATTGAATTAAATGGTGCGTTAAACGGAATCGAAAAAGAGCAACTAAAATATATCCGTGAATTTTGGTTCTCTAAACAAATTGATGCTACACGTGAGTTTGAGCAAAAGAATGTGAATCTATCAGTTGAAAACCTTTATAATAAGCGAAGTAGTAACAGGTATAAAAGGCTTTCGTTAAGACAAATTGTTCAATATGATCCCGCTTTATTCAGTACCTTTTTTCCTGTCATATTTACATCACCTGATGTTTGTTGCAACCTTTTCAAAGGTATGAATGGGTATTTCGATATTGTAATGTTTGATGAAGCAAGTCAATTAAGATTAGAAGATAATTTGCCAGCAATATTAAAAGGGAAACAAATTATCATAGCAGGTGACGAACACCAAATGCCGCCTTCTAATTATTTCAGTAAAGTATTAGAGGGATCTATTGAAGATGAAGATGAATTAGAAGAAGAAAATGAAATAATTTTAGATAAAGACAATATGCTTTTATCTTGTGAATCCTTATTAGATTTCGGAGCTGAGTTAAATTTTGAAAAAAGGCATCTTGATTTTCATTATAGGTCAAGACACCCTTATCTTATTGAATTTTCAAATTATGCTTTTTATAACCAGCGATTAAAGCCCTTACCAAATAATTTTGATTATACTCCTATCAAATACATTCAGGTTAACGGTACATTTTCAGAACATACTAATGAAGCTGAAGCTGAAACAGTTTTGTCAATAATTGAAAATAATATTAACAGGTTGCCAAATGGTGAATATCCTACTGTTGGCGTTGCAACATTTAATATTACTCAGCGAAATTTAATAAAAAGAAAAATCCTTGAAAGGCAGAGGTTTTCAAAATATGAAGAATTTAATGCCAAAATTTCGGAATTAGAAGAAAATGGAATGTTTATCAAAAATCTGGAGAATATTCAAGGGGATGAAAGAGATGTAATTATTTTATCAACAACATATGGTATAGGAAAAGATGGAAAGTTTGCTCATAGATTTGGCCCAATTAACCACTCCAAAGGTTATAAACTTCTGAATGTAATTATCACCAGAGCAAAATATAAAATCTACGTTTGTTCATCTGTTCCGGAACAGGTATTTATGAATTACAAGGACTACCTGGTAACTGAAGGGTCAAACAATAAAAGAGCGGTTTTATATGCCTATTTAGCATACTGTAAGGCGGTAAGTGAACGTAACAGTGATATGAGGCTGTCTGTATTGGCAGCATTGAGTGAAAACACTTCTAAGGGTGCGAATTTTAATTTAGGCAGTTTGGGCCAGTTAGAGTCACCATTTGAAGAAGAAGTATATCAGGCTTTAGCTGATGCTTTAGGTGAAGAAAAATTAATACCTCAATTACAATTTGCTGGTTTCCGCATTGATATTGTTTATGATCCAAAAACAAAAGGAATTCCAAAGGTTGCTATTGAATGTGATGGTGCAAAATACCATTCAAGTAGGGAAGCATATTTATATGACAGGCACAGGCAGAAAATCTTAGAAAGCCACGGATTCATATTTCATAGAATTTGGAGTACAAATTGGTGGAGAAATCCGAAACGTGAAGCGTTAAAGCTGATTGAATTTATTAATAGCACAGAATCCAGAAATACTTCTGAAATTAATGACTATTCGAATACCGCGTATGCTTTTACAGACAACATTGAACTAGTTGAAAATTACGTTTCTGGTAGTTCATTTGTAGATGTTGAAAAGGATGTAATTAATATAAAAGTTATTGATAAGAAAACAAATCTACAAGCGAAGCTATTTAGTGACGAAATACGTCTTAATAGTAAGGTCAAAGTAAAATATATGAATAATGGTAAAGACTTAACAATACATATCGTAGAATCAGTAAATAATAAGAACGAAATTTCAAATGGTGTGCAAAAAGTAAATATTAAATCACCTTTGGCATTATCTATACTAGGTCACACTGTAGGCGAAATTGTTAAAGTTGGTAATCTTGATAATTTTGTAGAAATAATGGAAGTTACTAATTAACAACAATCCCAATCGCAGGCGTTCGTGACTCCCGAATGCTCTATTTATTTGGATGCTAGTTAAAAAACTCTAAATGCAAGTAAAATATATTTCAACAACAAGGATGGCCAAAGAAAAGGATTTGCAAACCGGCGTGATGTTTGAGAAATTAATTCAGTTAGGGCTGATTAGACCTATTGACGGTCCAAAAAAATGGGAATTGACTGAAAAAGGGACATTGCTTGGGGGAAGATATAATAAGAATCCTGATTTCAGGGATTATATTGAATGGCCTACTGATTTAGAATTGAACCAACAACAAAATTCACCTGGAGATTTATCTAAGTCAATAAAAAATCACTACTCAAACAATCAAAAAAGTGAGAATACTGAAGGAGAAATATATATAAAAGAGTTTCTTCGTGAGATAGGAATAAAGTTTGAATATCAAAAGAAAATTAGCAATCTATCGAATGATGTTAAATCTTATAGAGTTGCTGACTTTTATCTGCCCAAGTATGATGTTTATGTCGAATTTTTGGGGCATTGGAATACAAATGATGAATTGAAAGAAAATTATAAGATAAAGAAAAAGGTATATCGCCAAAACAATATAGCATGTGTATATCTTTGGCCTGAAAATTTGGGATTTATACATTTTGCTTTTGACCAAAGGATAATTGAAACCTTGAAAGAAAATCACCGTACAAAATCTTTAAGTAAATACAAAAAATGGAAATGGTTCAAAGGGTCAAGTGATAATCTTTTAGGGCTCTTTCTTTGTGTAGCTCTATACTTTATAATGTTGGCTTTTAAAGAACAAGGTAAAGCTGTAGTATTTGTTTTGTTTTTTTATAACTTTTATAAAATTGTAACAAACTGGTACCTGATCTATGTGAAAGATTCATACAGCATAAACAGAATGTTGTATGATTGATTAAATTTTACACTATTTCTTTACAACTCTTTTTTTATGAGAGAATCCCTGCTTTCTGCCTCTATCGGCTGGATAGACTTTTCACCTACTCATCGTAATCGGGTAGGTACAGTGCTGGATTTACTACGTCCTGAGGGGATTGTAGATGAATTGGGCCTTGGCACAATAAGAAATACTCTGGCCAATCAACTATTTCCTGGTATTAGTACAATCCAGACAAGAGCAATATATTTTTTTATTATTCCTTACATCCTTTACGAGTACCAACAATTGCCAGCAGCCAAAAGAAGAAGTAAATCTGCATTACAATACCTCGAGCAAAAGGAGTATGAAATAATGTGGCAACTTGCCGATACTTATAAACATGAAGAAGGCCATGGCGTGATTGGTATCAGTAAATATAAACCTCAAAAAATCGTAAGGCGTCCATCTGCTATCTACTGGAATGGCTTATACAATTTCAGGTTTGTTGATACCGGTGGTCTGGCTGCAGATGCTTTTTTGCGACAAGCTACCCGGCAAAATCTTTCTGATCTTTTATCTACTTCAAAAGAGGGGGATGATGTACCAAAGGATGATGCAGATGCGGGGTATGAAAATCTATTTAAGCTGAAAGTTCCACCCAAAAAGAATTGGGATATTAACCTCGATCTTATTTTATCAAAAGACGAAGCGGAAATATTCAGGGATAAGATATTGTCAGTGGCTACTAATAAGCTTTTAGCTGAATTACTACTTCATGATAAATTGTGGGTGCGTTTTATAAAGGCGGAAAATTTTATGCAGTTTGCTAAAGCTGCTATTCCTTTAAATGTTCCAGCTTCTATAAATAAAATAATGATACTGGCTCACGACTTTTCTGAGCTGATGTATGGCGCACATTTATATTATAATCACTTGCTACAACAAAAAGTATTCACAAGTAATCATTACCAGGCTGCATGGAACAAATGGGTGGAACAACTCCCCTATACAATGATTAATTATGATGAATTTACTCCGGACGATTTATTTCAATATGCATTAACTACCCGGCCAGCAACAGCTAGCTTTGTGAAAGAATGGTGGCTGCAGGCACAGCTTGGATTTAAAAATATAAATAAACTGGAGCAATTGATTCTTCAGCAGGAAGCAAGAGCCAAGGGGAATAAGGCAAGACTGCAATGGAATAAAACAGAGGATGTACGAGCAGATAGCTGGATTGGGCTCACCCGTTTTGATTACCGTTTTTTCCAGGCTAGAACAATATTAAATGATATAAAAGAGAGATTATAATAAGTATGCTGCACCCTAAAAATAACCGTATTGACTATGGCGAACAATTAATACCTCCTGATGGGTATGAATTGACACAGGCTATCGGAACCAGTTACTCCTTAGACCTGGAGGCCTTAATGTTATTACCTGTAGCCTTGTTTTATGCGCAACACCTGGATGGTAAGCCGGATGAACTGCGTTATGATATGCTGGATGCAATTACCAAGGCTGCCGAAAAAATAACAGTGTTTTATCAATGTGGGCAACTGAAAGTACCTCAAAAATATCATCCTTTAATTGCTTACTGGGAAAAGGGGATTCAGCCTGTTACAATGCCCCACTATGCTAGTTCTTTTCATCCAAAGGTTTGGATCATCCGGTACGATTGCAAAACTATGCCAGCTATTTATCGATTACTGGTCACAAGTCGCAATCTTACTTTTGACCGTAGTTGGGATGTAGCATTTTCAACGATGGGGTATGTATGTGAAAATCCGCAACCTGCAAACCTACCTTTAGTTGCTTTGCTAAATCATTTATCATCTGTTTCCAAACGGTCCATTCCTATTTCCTTTTTAAACGACCTGCAAAATGTAGTTTTCGAAAAACCAGATGGCATTAAGACGATCAAATTTTGGCCGGCAGGAGTTCCCACTTTGGCAGATACCAATAAAAAGTATCCTAATCCAATAAGTCAAAAAGAGTGGGATGAACTTTTGATAATGTCACCATTTTTAGACGATAAAACACTTTCAATATTAAAAGATAATTGTTATAACATCCCATATCTGCTCAGTACTAAAGAGGCATTAGATGGCATTGCTGAAAAATTGCTTGAACACTTTAACTGTTGGCAATTTTCTGATTTTTTTGATAAGGCGGAATTCTTCCAGGAATTGGAGGAAGATGGAATAGAACCTTCACATCAAAAACTACATGCCAAATTATTTGTTGCCATGCAGAATGACAAACCATTTTGGTATCTTGGATCGGCCAACTGCACCGACCCAGCACAAGACCGCAATATTGAATTCATGGCCGAGCTGATAACTGATAGCTCAACGGTTTTCCGTACAAAGAATGTATTCAGGTCCTTAACAGATCCTGCAAAAGGGGAAGGAATTACATTATTTACCAAATACGATTCCGCTCAAAGAGTTGATATGTCCGATCAACAAAGTATTGATTTAGCTATTAGAAAAATTAAATATGATTTGACAACTCTACTTATAACAGGTGAAGCACAAATGATTCCTGGAGGTACTGCATACAATTTGAAGATTGAAATTGAAGCAAGCAAATTGAAAGTGCCAAATAGATTTACAATTCATTACAGGCCATTATCCGAAACGCAAAAAAAGCCAACTTTACTTCTTCCGGGTCAGTTATGCATTAACAATGAATATGGTGGATATGCAGAATCATGGTTGAGTCCTTACCTCGAGTTTTCGATTGCTAAAGATGGTATGGTCTACAGTCATTTTTTATTAGAAATGACTATTGAACTTCCGGGCACTAGGCTAAACAGAATCTTTACAACCATTATCGACAGCAGAGAAAAGTTTTTGAAGTACCTGGCCTTCCTATTAACCGGGGAAGAGACTGGAATCATCGGGCCTTCTGGAAAAGATAAAAATGATCATACAACTACAGATAAAGGGTTATGGGGCTTTGATGGTACACCAGTTTTTGAGAAATTAATGATTGCGGCCAGCAGGCATCCGGAGAAGTTAGCATCGGTTGACAAGTTGATTGAACGAATCAAAGAGGAAACTGCACCAACCGGTGAGCAAATCATAACAAAGGAATTTGAAGGATTCTGGGCTGTTTTTAAAGGCTATATGAATTCAAAAAAATAAAATGAAAGGAAAAATTCAACATACGATGAATGGCCTTAAGGACTTCCAGCTGAAAACAGTTGAATATATTTTTGATCAACTATATAATAAAGGCAAAAGTAAAATGCTGGTTGCAGATGAAGTGGGACTTGGTAAAACTATTGTGGCTAAAGGGGTACTGGCAAAAGCATTCGAACAATTTATACCATCAATAAAGAAACCCGGTTTCAAAGTGGTGTACATCTGCTCTAACCAGGCATTGGCGAGGCAAAATCTTCGCAAGCTGAATTTTACAGATATACCTGAAGCCATTGATTACTCTGATGAAGACGACCGGTTGACTGCATTGGCCTATGAAGCAAAAGCTGGTGATACAGATTTGAATTTTAGTATCAAAGCCTTTACCCCAGCAACGTCTTTTGATGATAAAACGCATGCTGGAAAAGCAGATGAACGGATATTGCTATACCGGCTATTATATCAATATGCAGATATAAGCCCTCACAAGAATAGTTTGAAGTGGATATTAAAAGGGGGTAAGAGAATGAATGATGAAAACTGGGAGAACAAGATCATACGAGCAGAGGGATTTGACGCAGGCTATGATATTAACGATATCAGGGCCATTCGGTCAAAAGTGTACACATTGTTCAGAGGATCGCTGGAAGAAACAGTGAACCCGCCTGATCTTCCCAAAAGTTTTGCAGCAACGGGTATTACCTATAAGATTAAGTACTGGACCCTGCTCAGAAATTTATGTGAACTTGGTATCCGGAAGAATAATTACAGCAACTACTATTTCGGTAAAGAGCTGATCAGTTCATTGCGGTTTAAACTATCCAGATGTTGCATGGAATTTTTGCAGGCCGATATTTTTATCCTGGATGAATTTCAACGGTATAAAAAACTCATTCAAACATCTGCTCCAGATGATGATGCGATAGAAGAAAAACTAAGCCCGGCCATACAATTGGCGAAAGATATTTTCGCAATGGATGGAATCAAGATATTAATGTTGTCAGCTACACCATTTAAACCATATACAAATGATTTTGATGCTTTATCTGGTGAAGTGCATCATCATGAATTCATTCATGTACTAAAGTTCCTGTTAGCAGACAAGTCGGAAGAATTCTGGAAAGAATATGAAAAAGATAGGGCTGAATTCTTTCAATTGCTTCGACATCCCGCCAGAATCAAGGAACAATATGATAATGCTTTGTCTATTAAAATCAAACTTGAATCTCTTTACCGGCAAGGCATGACTCGAACAGAACGGCTTCTGGCCTCCAATAATAAAAGTACCATGGTTGAAGCGGTTCAAAAACCCATGGAGATCCGGATGGAGGATATTGGGGATTTTGTGGCATTGGATGAGATTACACGTTATCTGAATGAGCATCACCATACTTCCTTAAACATTCCAATGGAGTATGTAAAATCCTGCCCATACTCTTTATCTTTTTTGGATAGCTACGCCCATAAAGAAAAGTTGAGGGAATTGGCTGCAGATGATTCCAAATTGCTCAAATTACTAAACCAATCAAAACATGCATGGCTGAACCTGGAAGATATTAATCAATATAAACCTTTGATATCGATAAGGGGCAAATCCATGCCAAATGCTAAATTCCGGTTGCTGTTGGAAGAGTCGGTGTTGAATGGGGGATGGAAATATTTATGGATTCCGCCTTCCATACCGTATTATGAATTTAGTGGTGCTTTTATAGGAAGTGAAGGGTATAGCAAAACCTTGCTGTTTTCCTCATGGAAAATGGTGCCCCGTATGGTGGCATCTCTGGTTTCTTATGAAGCAGAAAGAATGACAGTCGGTAATCCAAAGACAATATCCGAAAAAGAACAGACTGAAGAGAAGCGTATGTATTTTATCAAAAGAAGAAGCCCCAGACCTCAGTTTACGTTTAAGGTGGATAAGGCTGAACAGGATCCGCAGCAGATGAATAATTTCTTGCTCACTTATCCCAGCCTGACACTTGCCGATATTTACGATCCTGTGGTTAACCTTTCAGAAAAAAAGGGACTGAAACAATTAAGGTCAGATCTAAGATCGAAGTTTATTGAACTTTTGAAGCATGCGAACCTGAATAATTATGCCAGTGGAAATGGTGACTGGAAAAAATGGCTTTGGGTAGCACCCTTAATGCTTGATAAAATAAGTGATCATAAAATCGACCTAAATAACTGGTTTGAAAAAGGTTTTCCAGGATCTTTACTGGCTATTGATGGTGAAGAACTGGAAGAAGGAAAAGAGGAGAGTAGTGGAAAGAACAAACATTTCGATTATGCCCAACAGGTATTTTCTGAAACAGGGTTAATTGATGTGGGTTTTCTGGATGATGAAAAAACAAATATTCTTGCCGATCACCTGGTGGACCTTACACTGGGATCACCGGCTGTTTCTTTTTTGCGAACCCTCCGACGCTATTTTGATAAAGAGGCCTTATTATTGGATGCAGCATACAATGTTGGATCTGCCTTTCTTTCTTTATTCAACAAGCCAGAAAGTATTGCCATTGTACGGTTAACAACTATTGATGCAGAATACTGGCAACGTTGCCTCCAATATATGATTGAAGGAAATCTGCAGGCTATGCTTGATGAATATGTGTACTTGTTGAGAGACTCTGAAAACTTAAAAACAGTTAGCGATCTGAATACTTTTATAACGGATATCCTTTCTATCCGCACAGCACCACTTGAAACAGAAGGTTTAAAGGAGTTTAGAGAAAATTTATTCCGGGAGAAGCCAAAGAAGAAGAATCTTAGGGCCCATTATGCAATAGCGTTTGGTACAAAAATCAATACTGCAAAAACTTCTGCAAGGCAGATCAATATCCGGCAGGCATTCAATTCCCCCTTTCGTCCTTTTGTGTTAGCTACCACTTCCATTGGCCAGGAAGGATTGGATTTTCATTTTTATTGTAAGAAAATCTTCCACTGGAACCTACCCTCAAACCCGGTGGATTTTGAACAAAGAGAAGGTAGGATAAACCGATATAAAGGTTTGGTAATACGCCAGAACCTGGCGCATAAATATAAGAATATTGCTGGTAATGAAGAAGGTGCAGAAATATGGGAAAAAATCTTCAAAGTCGCGGAGCTGGAAAAAGCTAGTTGCAGTTTTCCATGCGATCTGGTTCCTTTCTGGCATACCGAACCGGTTGATGGACTTTCTATACAACGGTTTGTTCCTTTATACCCATTCAGCCGCGACCGGGAAAGATACAATGAGCTTATCCGTGTATTATCTTTTTATCGCCTTACTTTCGGCCAGCCCCGCCAGGATGAACTGATTGAAGCTTTGCACTCCATCGGAATAGCTGAGGAAATGAAAGAAGAACTTTATAAATTAGTGATTAATCTTAGCCCGATTGTGTTTTTTAAAGATGGTGCATAGATTACAAAAATTAAAAAATATTTAATCCCCACCACTTACGTTTATGCCCCACAAATGCTCACTTTATCCCATACCAGCAAAAAGAAAAACAATAGCAAAAAACCGTGATTATTCTTCTTTAAAAGTTTATAACGAAATCTGAAATTTGCAAAATGCTCAAAATGCTTTTAAAAAAAATACGTCTAAACGAGGAGACCAAATTATATGAAGTGGTTGAAGCTGCTATTAAATATGAATTTGATGAGGCTTTGTTAAATGATCTTGTCAAATATCACAAAGAAAATTCCGATTCCTTAATTGCAAATTGGTATAGAAGTTTGAATGTAATCACAAAATAAAAAGTGAAAACATCATCTGCATATTCACAAACAAATCCATAATACTACCAGCCAGGTTAAACGTTACTAACAAACTCCATTTTAAAAAAAATAAAATAACCCGCAAGTTAGCCCCGGCGCATTCCGTTTCGCCTAGCGGTGTGAATCTTCACATACTATCGCTGAGCACCATAAACACAGCCCCAACGCACAATTAGCATTTCGCTCCTATTAAAGCCTGTCATCCTGAGCGCAGCGAAGGATCTCAAATTAAGCTTCCATTCCTGCCATCATTTATGTGCACCGCTCAATGCCAGTGCTGCCCTTTGCTGGTATTTTATTTATTTATTTTAAAATGTTCGTTATGTCAGTTCTCGTTCAGCAATGGTGGTATGGTAGCCTTTTGGTTTCGTGTTGGTTTGTGGCTCCCGGTGTTTATGTTATCGCGTCCCAGTGTGGCTTTTCGTTCACCGGTTCGTGTGCGTCTCCTTTTGGTGGGTAGTTCCGTATGGTTCCGCCTTCGTAGTGGTCCGACTTCACGGATTGATCATCGCCGGTCAATATTCCGCTCCGATTGATGAAACAAAATAGTTCTCGTTATAAAAATAATCCGTTCAGAATTCCGATAAAAAAAAGACACGATCGAAAATCCAATAAAACCAACCCCACCTTGACGGTTGGTCTAACCGGAATAGGCAAAATGAAAGGGAAAAGTTTCGGTTGTCTTAGAGTCATCAAATTTAAAAGTTGAAAACTCAGTATATTTCCCAGTTTTATAAGTATGCACGACTTCAAATCCCAACGAACAGACCAAATCACTGCAAACCGGATTAACATAAATCAGATATTTAGGCACATAGGTTGAATTAATCATCCCCTTGAGAAATTGATTTAGAGCCGAACATTTAAATGGGTTATAAAAGAACATAACATCAATTTTTTCATTTGGCAAATAATCAAGACAATCCAAATTTAACAACGTATAGTCCGTCTTATATTTTCTTTTATTGCGGATTAATTTTTTCTCGGCCTTGTCTGCAAGCTTCTTAATTATTTCAATGCCAATTGTTTTCTTAAACCCATACCGTCCGGCGAATTTCAGGACTTTTCCTTTCCCACATCCGATATCAATAAAAGTAGAACGCTCCGGGTCAATTTCAAGTGTTGAAAAACTTTTAAGTAAAACCTTATAGTAGGTGGGCTGATACGGTAAATACCCTTTTTGTTCATAGTTTTCCTTCAAAATAGCAGGGAACACCTCAAAACGACTGGCAATAAATCGACCATATTTTATTGTATAACAAAATTCAGAAAACCATAAATTTAAGCTCTGCCAAATTCCCCTTTGTCGCAATGAGAAAAGTAAATAAGTGTGATATTCCTTAATTATTTCACGAAATCTGGACCTATTTTTTGCCATTTTTGATATTATGTAACAAACAAATAAACAATAAAAACAAAAACCTTCCTAACGCAACATTTAATATTCACTCATAAAACCCGAATAACTGGTTACGAACCAGAATTATAGGGGTTCGAAACAACCAATTACTCGGTGGTTAGTTAAAATAAAAAATTGCCTTTTATACTGAAAAAATAAAAATATTTTTTTAAATAATTTTTCATATTTTCGTATGAATGCTAAATAATTAGAATATGAATACTACTAATACCATCAGCCAAGCAAAAAAACCTGATGCCAACAAGAGCAACAGCCACACAAAAGAGACTAACGATTTGAAAATGCCAACTTTGGATCAGTTTATGGAACTTATCAAGGATGAAGGTAATGCACTGAACACTGGTAACTCTCCTTCTGCCTATAATGCCTATAGAAAATATAATAAGGGTAGCTAACCAATAATATCTTAACCAATGGGTAGGCGATACTTACTAATAGTTTGTATCGCTTTTTGGTTTATTATATTATTTATTCATTTCTGATAGTAAAATTATAACTTCTACACTAACATAATATGACTGCCCCGTCCGTCTATAAAAATATTAATGAAGTTCATATTGAAATAACCCATATGTGCAATCTAAGTTGCACATATTGCTATGCCGAAACAATTTTGCCTGGGAAGAATCAACTCGACAAAAATCTTTTCACAAACGAGCTATACAGGAATACTATTACAAAAATGCTTACTGAAACAAAGAGTGATTTCCTGGATATCGTATTTCACGGAGGCGAGCCTTTGTTGCATAGTGCAGAATGGTTTGATGAAGCATGTTCCTTTGCTGTAGAAAAAGCAACAGAACTCGACAAGAAAGTTTATTTCAGTATGCAAAGCAACCTTACGCTATTAAGAGATAAACACATTGAAGTCTTTAGAAAATATAGGTTAAAAATCGGAGTATCATTAGATGGAGATAAAGAAACACATAATGCTATGCGGGGTAAGTTCACCATAACTGCTGCTAACATTAAAAAGCTTCAGGATGATGACTTGTTTGGAGGGGTAATAGTTGTAATCAGTCATCACAATTGGAATAAGATGCCTTTTTTCTTCAGGCAATTACAGGAGATGAATATTCGAACTTTCCATATGAATATTGCATCCACCGTGGGAAGAGGAAACCCAATGGAAGCATTAGGTGCGGACAAAACGTTTATCGCGTTCAGGGATTGTGTAGATTGTATGTTAGTACACAAGGGGGAAATAATCGACACCAGGATGCTGGATAAGATCGACCAGTTCCTTAACCCTCCCAAAACGACGGATGAAACCTTTACTAAACTTCGTTGTGATAATATTTTTTGCCATGCCGGTGTAACAATGATTGCGGTTCAAAATGATGGTAATGTTTTTCCCTGTGGTTGTGCCGGTTCAAGCGGCAATATGAAAAATTTCAAACTGGATAATTTTTCGTCCGACAACGAAAATGATCCTGTTGCATATTTTGAAAAGTTGAAAAAATTTCATACTAAAAAGGAAAAATATTATAATGAATGTGTTTCCTGCCCTGCAAAATTTATTTGTGAGCATGGTTGCCCTGCCTTTGACCATACTGACCCTGAAACGCCGGAAAATACATGTCTGGCAACAAAACATCTCTACAAGTACTTACACACTATTGATCGGAATCTCCTCGAAGAATTGATATTTGTTCATGAAGCTAAAACATTATCGTTTTCATAATGAACCTGATTGTAGTAGATAAATGTACCAACTATTGTAAGTATTGTTTCGCATCAACTGAGATGTCAAAAAACAATGCAAAGGCAGCATTGAAGGACGAATATATCCCTTTAATATTGGACTTTATTAAAAAATCTGGGCCAAACTTTGAACTTAATATTATTGGTGGTGAACCTTTTTTATACAGGCAATTGCCTTACCTGGTGGAAAAGGTCCTTGAATTAAAGAATGTAAGCAATATCTGCATTTTTACCGGGGGTATAGTGGCAACGAAAGTTGTAGAGAAAGTATGCCACCTGGATTCAACCCGCATCAGTTTTTTATTCAACATGAATGAAAAGAAAGACTATCAAACCGATACAGAATACGAATTGGTTTTGGAAAATTTTGATTTGGTTCTAAGCCATGGCTTTAAAGCCAGTTTTGGATATAATATCTACGAGAAGGACTTTAACTATAAAGAAATACTGGATCTCTGTGTTGAATATGGAACGCCATATTTACGTTGGACCATTGCATTTCCCGAATTAGTAAAAAATCCTCTCACAGTTACTTTATTGCCGGAAGAATATAAATCCATCTCGGTTAAAGTGGCCGCTTTTCTTGAAGAAGCATATCAAAATAAGATTGCAGCAGGCCTTGATTGTCCGATTCCCAAATGTTTTTTTTCAAATGAGCAAATGGGGAGAATTGCATTGACCCAACCGCTTACACTTAACTCCATAAAATCTTGTGGTCCCGTAATAGACGTTACCCCCGACCTGGATGTATTCAGATGCTATGCACTTTCGAATTTGAAAAGGAAAAAATTGACTGATTTCAAAAACTTTAGGGAAGCCATATCCTACTATGAAAAAAATGTAGATGAACTTTACAATACTCCACAAACCTTTGAATACTGCAGTACTTGCGAATTTGCGTTAAATAAAACCTGTTACGGAGGATGCATAGCTCATTCTCCTAACGCGGTAGGGACAAGAATTCCAAAAGATGACCTTTTAAAAGAGATGTTTGGATATTTCCAATCTAATAAGTTCGCAGAAGCAGAAAGATTTTTCCTTTCCCAAGACAATACTTTAGGTGTTGACCCCGTGGCAAATTATTTGATGTCTTTTATCGCGGAAAAAAAAGATGACATAAATTCTGCGAAAACGTATGCTCGGAAAAGTATAATGAATTCCCAGTCATTTGAAAACATCGAGAAATATAAGCAAAGATTGACAGACTTGAATGCTCTATTAGTGTCCTAATAAAATAGAATAATAGATTAGATCTAGAATCCTAACTGTTGCTTGAAAGCAGGAAGCCTTTGATTTGTGAATTACGCACAAGGAAATTTAATTTATTTTATCTAAATTACAAAATGATCAAACAATGAAATATTTTGTCTTTTTAATTTTGCTTACCTATTCCTATACCACCTGGGCCCAAACTTCTAGCGAAAGTACCACTATTGACAGTCTAAATAAAGTACTACAACAAGCCAAAGAAATATATTTAAAGCAAGATTCGGTTATTAAACTTGCAAATACTAAAGTAACAGAGAACTTTAATGACAATGTTTCATCACAAAATAGAATCAATTCTGCTCTGGGCGTTGTTTTAACTGGGCTTAGTCTCATTGTCATCATCTTAGGTCTAATTGGATTTATTGAGTATAGAAGGTTAATGAAAAAAATTAAGAAGATAAAAAGGAAGGCTGAAAAACACTTAACCATTATCAAGAACATTGAAAATGATGATTCTGCTGTATTAAATAGACTATTTAAGAAGCGAGCAGAAAGGCATTTATGCCTCGAAAGTATTGACCGCTACTACTATGAAGATAAGAATTTTCTAAAAGCATTAAGCCTTATTGAAAAATTACTATCAATTTATCCGGATGATGATGAACTGCAATTTCTTTGTTCAAAGAAAAAAGCTCAGATTCTTGGCGATGTTGAAAATGAGAATAAAGATATCGATCAGGCAATAGAATTATATAAATGTTTGCAATCCAAAAAGCCAAATGATATAGATATATTAGAAGAACTTGGAGCTTGTTATTATATCAAGTTTTCAGAAGAGCAGGATATTGATGAAGAAACTAAAATGAAATGTTTAGCAGAAGCCAAAGAGTATTTTAAACAAATGAGAGATTCATCAATTGATCCATTGGATAAAGCTAAAGCCTGGGTTAATATTGGAATTTGCAATTTACAGCTAAACTTTTTTGAAAAGGCTTATACTAATTTCAGAAAAATTCTAGGAGTTTTTGATAGTCAAGATGACGAAAATTACTATAAATTGACATTGGGTTTACTGATCTGTTATAATGAATTAAATAAAAAGGATTTAAAAGCCTTCTTATATGAAAAGTTTGAACAACAGCAAGAATTTGACAAGAGTTTAGAATTCTGCAAAACAAATTTTCCGGACCTTATATACTTTATTCTAATATTGGAAAGCTCATATAAAAAATATCATGAAGACAAAAATAGAAATGTTCCAATTGATCCCAAGAATAGGGCTTTTGCGCAGGTAAATACGGGTACTTGGTATTTACAACTAAAAATGTTTGAAAAGGCCCTTGCTAATTTCAGTGAGATAAAAGGAGCTTTTGATAGTTTGGAAGATGAGAATTGTCGTAAACTCACTTTGGGATTATTAATCTGTTATAATGAATTAGATGACATGGCTTTAAAACCTCTTTTACATAAAGAATTTGACAATCAAGCAAAATTTAATATAGATATGGAATTTTGGAAGAAAGATTTTACTGACTTTAAATATTTCATAGAAAGACTGCAAGAGTCATTCAAGAAATACAATGACAACAAATAATGAAGCATGATAGCAAATCCAATATCCCTCCCTACATTAAGGTCCCTGCTTAAAGTATTCAGATTTTTAAAAATTATCTGGAAGCCTGTTTCTTTATCCATCATCCTTCAAATCTTTCTTTCATACACAATGCTTTATTCGATTGAAGCACTAAATATTGCTGTATCGCAGGTTGATAATTCAAAAGAAGTAAATAAGAATAGTTGGTTGTATAATTATTTCATTGATCCTTTAAGCAGCAAAGACCATATCATCCTCACAGCAATTTGCATTGCGCTGGTGATTATTTTTATTGGAATGATATGCGATATAACAATTGCCTGGTCAATATCGTGGAGTTTTGCATTATTGAACAAGAATCTAACAAGCAAAGTAATTAATCAGTTAGTTTATTCGGCAACAGCAGAAGCGGTAAAAAAACAGGAGGCTACCGTAGTCCAGAGGTGGCTTACCATCAGGCAGATCGCAGACTTCTTTCATAATGTACTGGCCAATTCTCTGGGTTCTTTTTTTACATTAAGTATTTTAATTTGGGGCACTTATGGCCAAAATATCATGGCTGGTCATACCTTGGTATCCATCATAGTGTTCTGGCTAATTATGTTAGCTATTCTAAGCCCAAAGGCATTGGTCACATCAAGAAATTATGCGCAAATGGAAGAAACGGTTGGAAGAAATATACGTTCTTCCGTTTCATTGAGTGATAGCCTAAAGTCTAAAACGCTTTTTAAAAAATACATAACTAAGATCACACCAAATATTTCTGGTTATTCCAGGTCAATCTTCTCGCAAGGATTTTATGGTTCTTTGCTCTATGGTATATTGTCGGGAATTGCTTCAATAGGACCATTGGTTGTAATTATAGTGGCTATAGTTACAACTAAAGATACCTCGATTGGTATTGCTACAGGTGCCACTTTGTATTTGTTTGCTTCAAAAATAACATCGCCTTTGTCAACTATTGCAGGGGTTATGCCGATATTGCAAAGTCAGCGTGTCGATTTCGTCCGTTTTCAATCCCTTTATAAAAATGAAGCAGAAAGGTCGCATGAGCAGCATATAGTCTTTGATGAATTTCAGAAAATAGACATCGAAGACTGCAGCTACAAATATGATAACAGTAAACAGCTCAGTTATAAAGGATTTAGCATTTTAAAAGGCCAAATAACCTGTCTATCAGGCAACTCCGGGGCGGGTAAGACTACTCTTCTAAAGATGTTTTCAGGACGATTGGATAATGATATAAAAATAATGCTCAATAATACAACACAGGTTCGCCCCACAGACATCCTAGAGGAAATTGCGTATTTACCTCAAGAGCCTAAACTCGCTGAATTGACGATCAAGGAAAATCTCGATCTGTATTCTGCCACTGACCACATGAGTAATTCATATTGCCTCGATGTTTATAATAAGATCATCGCAGGGTTGCCAAATAAAGAAAATACGTTCATAACTGCTGATGTAATTGGTTTGAGCGTCGGACAACGCAAAGCGCTCTCGGTTATCAATATATTATCCATGGATAAACCTGTAATAATATTGGATGAACCTTTCGCAAATATAGATGCCAATTTATCAAACCTTTTATGGCTGGCAATAAAAAAGGAGGCCGAAAACAAGATAGTTCTAATGGCAATGCACGAATCTAAATACTTGTCTGAATGCAACGTAATAGTTAATTTAGATAAATCATGAATACACAAGAAATAGACAGTTTTGGAAGCAAATATATTTTTTCGCAGGAAGAGATGGCGAAATTCGATTCCCTTGTGCCGTTTTTAGACGAGGAAGAAATGTTCATCCTTGATCTGAAGAAAAGCTATGGGTTAGAGGTTCGTGAAGATTTGCTGATACTATTTGTTCAATTGTATTTATTACGTTTTGCGATACCCTATTATCAGATATGTGAAAAAAAATTTCCTGATAGTAAGAATATTTTATTTCTAAGACAAATTCTTTACACCTGTCTTATTGGAAGATTTGTTGATGATTTAGTAGACAAGGATTCGCAAATGTTTAAAACTTATGAATCCATCTTACTCTTTCAGAAATATTATGCGCGTATCTTGAAATTATTATCTCCTGAAGATAATTCAAAATTTCATCAGTATTTACTTGACAGCACCAGGTATAAGAGTCCATTGATAGAATCAACCTTAAGTTTCCAGGAAATTAAATCGGATGTTTATGAAAGAATAAAATACTTCTTTTATGAAGCAGAACATTTTAACGTGCAAGATCAAGAGATATTAAAATCATATGTGGGGATTCTCCTTGGCGGACTAGATATCAGCGACCTGATTGCTGATAATTATCAAATCAGCTCATCAACCGTGGTTAGCAATTATGTGTATCACAAATATACTAATGACGAAGGCAAATTACTTTTTAACGAGGACCTATTGAGTTTTTACAGTGATATGAAAGCAACTTTGAACGCAGAAACCAATCAATTGCTCAAGCATTGTGAAGAACAAGATTTATTTTACACGGCAAATATCTTAAAAGGAATTCTCAAATGAAATTAATTAAACTGCCGCACAAACATATTAAGGAGTTTGATTTCTTACCGTTACGCGAATTCAAGAAATTATCAGATGGTATTCCTTCCCTGGAGTGGGAGCTATATGATAAGGGAAGTTACAATTACAAAGTTAGTGGGATTGACTATGAGACGGCATACTACAAAATGAACAAAAGAATAATTGAAAAATTTATCTCGCGTTCATTTCTCGATAACCTATCTGATTTATTTGATCTGAAAATCAACAAGTGCAATAACTTTACATTTCATAAAATGGAAGCCGGTGATTTTAGCCTTAAGCACACGGATAAAAATAATTTCGGAGAAATTATAAGGGTTATTTATTATTTATCGGAACCCGATTCGTATCTCGGCGGAGAATTAGTTTTGTATTCAGCTGCAGGTCATAAAGTGTATGAAAGTTTAAAAATGCCAACGAATTCATTCCTGGCCTTCAAGCTAACTGATAAATTTTATCACAAAGTAAATAAAATCAAAAGTGGAGTGCGATATTGCATTGTTGTGACATATATTTAATCTGTATGAAATCTTTCAGGTTACCATTCAAATATTTTATTAAAGAGGATTTTTTTTCTGCAGAAAATTATCATCTTCTTAAAGAATTCGGATCCAAAATTCTCTGGGAGTTCTTTAACGACCCAAATTTCCCTCAATACATAAGCCCGCGAAATGATGTTGAAAATTTTTTTTTACATAATAATGATTCAGCATCAAAATTCAGATTTTTATTTGAGCATAATTTTATCAAGGAACTAGAGCATTTATTTGAAATAACCCTAAAAACTTGCGCAAGTATTTTGTATCATAAGTTAACAAAGGGTTGCTTTAATATTGTCCATAACGATTCTAATACGTTTGGGGAAAAAATCAGGATAATCTGTTATCTTTCAGCACCAGCCGACTATCAAGGTGGCGACCTTAACTTATTTGAAGAATCAAACTTGGAAAAACCCGTTCAATCATATAAATTTCAAGAAAATTCAGCTTTCCTGTTTGCCATGACAGACAATTCATTTCATTCAGTAAGTGAAGTAACTCAAGGTGACAGAATATGTATCGTAATAACCTTTAAATAAAAATATCATGCATTTTCGGTATCCAATCAATATTATTTCAACCAATTTAGAAGATACTGTTCAAAGTATATCTGTGCTTATTGGCGCAAGTGAAGTGAAATTAAATATTGAAGGCACGAAACTTGAGGATGTTAACTTCATTGGTCCATATAATTTGGTAAAGGATCTTTATGCCAGACAAAATGATTTTGACAAAAAATCCTTACGTTTTATTATCGATGAGAAGACAAAAAATGAAAAAGCTGATCCAGACAAAAAAACAATAGCTAACGGAGTATACCTCTCCAAAGACTATGCAGGTAATTTCCCGTTTTTGATGTTTTATAAAATGTTTGATGCATTAGATGGTAAGCCGGTGTTGGTGAGTGAAAATTATCTAATGCCCGGTGAATTAGTGGTCGTGCCTGAGACTTCTGAGTATTTTGCTGTGCTACTTTTTGATGATCAGGGTCAAACAATAGACGATATAAAATGGTATTGTTGGCTTTCGGAAAAAGAGAATATTAGTCCTTCGCTTAAACCGAAACTTGAATATAAGGTAAACTATGATAAAGAATACACTGAATCGGATTACAAAGATGGCAGACTAGTTAAGCTAGAAACTCCCTTATTGGATTCTACAGGCATTCCTAATGGGCTAATGAATTGGGATGATCCATCAATTCAAATTTTCCCAGTATTATCTGATGAAGAGGCAAATGAATTATTGAATGAGTTAAAACTATGTAAAGCCTGGGTCAGGAGATCGGGTGAAAACAATATCATATATACGCAGGAGTCCTTTGATATATTAGAATATTCGAAACAAGACAATTCACCGAAAATATTTCGTACCGTGATCGAGAAGCTACAATCCAATCAATTATTGAAAATAGTTTCAAACCTGAGCGGGATGGAGTTAACTTCATTACTTGAAGTTTACTCTTTTCACATGCAGTCGAATGAGTTTATCACCAGGCACGCAGATGGAACAATAGGTGGGCAATTATTGTTAAGGTTAAACTGGTTAATTCAAAATCCTTCAAGCAGAAAATATGACCTCCGTTTTTGGAAGGGGAAAGATTGCGAGACTCCTGTAACCAGGTATAAAGCTGTTCCTAATAGTGCCACAGTATTTTATGTGGGTGAACATACTCCTCATGACATCACCCCATTGCCGGAAAATTGTGATTTGGATCGGTATAATATCGTGTTCTCATTTGGTCATAAACTTTCTAATTAAATTAACTCGTCCAACACTGCATACTATTGCAAATCCCGCGCATACACCTGTATGCAACTAGACAATTCTATACAGTTTTGTGCAATTGGGGTTTGATCGGTCCCCAACACTGGCCCAATACCGCAGATAAAATTGTATTGCCGTTGTAAAAGTCCGGTAAAAAAGGTGTTCGTCATTCGTCGTCAGCAAGTAGATATGCCAAACCATTGCAGCACCTGGCATAATCCTTTAATTTATTTTGCTATGCCAGCAGCTGCAATGCCAAAGGCTGCTATCGCAGGTTTGTCATACTACTTGCAG
>OLKW01000291.1_pt1 | contig 37708 bp, 30 predicted proteins | sample 1604351 | NCBI WGS metagenome assembly OLKW01 (sample SAMEA104055714, study PRJEB20765) | soil metagenome | isolation source: soil
ATTGTAGTTACTGTTTCTGTTAATCCAATTCCATCTATGACAAGTACGAATGCAGCAACTATTTGCAGCGGAGGAACTGTCAGTATTCCATTAACAAGTAACGTAGCATCCAATTATACATGGATAGCAACAAACAATCCTAACACAACAGGAGAAAGCACCACGAGTCAAGCAACAAGTACATTAAGCGACGCGATAACTAATAACGTCACTAGCGTTCAAACGGTAGTTTATACCGTAACACCAACTTCTACAGGAGGAAGTTGCGTGGGAACTGCACAAACAGTTAGTGTTACTGTTAATCCAACACCTGCCATGACCAGCGCAAATACCGCGACTATTTGCAGCGGAGGAACAGTTAGTATTCCATTAACGAGCAACGTAGCTTCCAATTATACTTGGATAGCAACTGATAACGTGAATACTGTGGGAGAAAGTTTAACCTCACAAGCAACGGCAACATTAAATAACGCAATTACCAACAGCAGCACTTCTTCGCAGGATGTTATTTACACAGTAACCCCAACTTCTACGGCTGGAAGCTGCGTGGGTACTGCGCAAACCGTTACTGTTACGGTAAATCCAAAGCCGGCAATGACCAGCGCGAGTACAGCAACTATTTGCAGCGGGACAACAGTCAACATTCCTTTAACAAGTAACATAGCTTCTAACTTTACCTGGATTGCTACCAACAACCCTAACACGACGGGTGAAAGCACAGCTATTCAATCAACAAGTACTTTAAATGATGCCATAACCAATAACATCACCGGTGTTCAAACAGTAGTTTACACAGTAACTCCAACATCTACAGGAGGAAGTTGTGTAGGCACTGCACAAACAGTTAGTGTTACTGTTAACCCAACACCCGCAATGACCAGTGCAAGTTCTGCTACTATTTGTACAGGAGCAACAGTAAACATTCCGCTAACAAGCAACGTAGCTTCTACGTACACATGGATAGCAACTGATAATATAAATACAACCGGAGAAAGTATTACTTCTCAAACAACAAATACATTAAGTAATACAATTATCAATGGTACGGGCGGTCAGGAGTTTGTTACCTATACAGTAACACCATCCACCTCGGGAGGATGTCCTGGTACTCCACAAACAGTAACAGTAACAGTAAATCCGGTTCCTACAGCAATCGCAACTCCATCATCACAAAGTTTCTGCTCGGGTAGCGTAACTTCAATCGCATTGACAAGCAATATTCCCGGAACAACCTATTCTTGGATTATTTCTCAAGCGGGAGTTACGGGAGCATCAGCTAATTCAGGATCAAACATTACTCAAACATTAACAACCACAGGTGCAAGTCCGGGAACAGCAACATACACTATCACTCCCGTGAATGGTTGTACGGGTGCAACTATTGTAGCAACCGTTACGGTGAATCCTACACCTGCTGCACCAATAGCAGGAAGTAATAGCCCTGTTTGTTTAGGTTCAACATTAAATTTAACTGCAAGTAATACCGGTACCACTTACGATTGGAGCGGACCAAACACATTTACTTCATCCACACAAAATCCAAGCATTTCTGGTGTTACCAATGCCGAGGCAGGAGTTTATATAGTTACTGCTACTACGGCCGGATGTACAAGCCCTACCGCAACCGTGAATGTTATAATAAGTAATCCGGCCACTGTCAATGCAGGATCAGATCAAACAGTTTGTGGAAATAATGCGAGTGTAGTTTTAAGCGGAACATCAAGTACAGGTACAGGACAATGGACAACAAGCGGAAGCGGAACATTTGCTCCTAACAGCACTGCGCTCACCGGCACCTATACACCAAGTGGCACCGATATAACTGCCGGCCTTGTTACATTTACACTTACTTCAACAGGCAGCGGAGGTTGTCCTGCAGTTACCGGTCAGATAACAGTTACCATAACTCCTGCACCTACTGCAAGCACTGCATCAAATCAAACAGTTTGTGCAAACAATGCAGCTGTTTCATTGAACGGAACATTTACTGTGGCAAGCGGAATAAGCTGGACAACATCAGGCAGCGGAACATTTACACCAGACAATACTACAACTACTGCAACCTATACACCAAGCAATGCTGATAATACTGCAGGAACAGTTACAGTAACTATTGTTACAACAGGAAACGCAAATTGTTTGGCCGTTACACATTCAATGGTAATAACAATTACTCCGGCACCGATAGTAAATGCAGGAAGTAATATTTCAGTTTGTGTAAACAATCCAAATGCTGCCCTTAGCGGAACATCAAGTACAGGCTCAGGTCAATGGAGTACAAGCGGAACCGGAACTTTCTCTCCTAACAATACAACGCTTAACGCAACCTATGTTCCAAGCACGGCTGATACTTCTTCAGGCTCGGTTACACTTACACTTACATCAGCTGCCAACGGAAATTGTATAGCTGTAACAAAAACAATTACGGTAACCTACACAGCTCCGCCAACTGTAACGGCAGGTTCTAATCAAACTGTATGTGCCAATAACGCAACAATAACATTAAATGGAACATCAAGTACAACTTCGGGTGCATGGACAACAAGCGGCACAGGAACCTTTACACCAAATAGCAATACATTAAATGCAAGCTATACACCAAGCGCTGCCGATGTTACAGCAGGTACTGTTACATTTACATTAACCACAACAAATAACGGAGGTTGTATTCCTGTGACAGATCATCTGATTCTTACTATAACACCTGGGCCAACAGCCAACGCAGGAGTTAACCAAAGTGTTTGCGGCAACAACGCGAATGTAACATTGAATGGTGCATTTGCTGTTTCTTCGGGAGCAATATGGACAACATTAGGAACAGGAACTTTCTCTCCTGATAATGTTACCATGAACACAACTTATATTCCAAGCAATGCGGATACTACTGCGGGAAGTGTAACAATCATTCTTACCACAACCGGAAACGGAAGTTGTAATGCAGCAGCAGATACAATGATCGTAACAATAACTAACGCCCCTAACGTTTCAGCCGGAGTCAATACAAATGTTTGTTTGGGTAGTCCGAATTATACTTTGAACGGTTCATCTTCTACAGGTTCGGGTACATGGGCAACATTGGGTACCGGAACTTTCTCACCAAACAATTCAACATTAAATGCTACTTACGTTCCTAGTACAGCAGATACCAGTGCTGGAACAGTTACATTGGTATTTACAAGTGCAAATAACGGAGGATGTAATGCTGTTACCGATACAATGGTGATAGTTTATACAAATATTCCTACTGTAATTGCAGGCGGTAATCAAACTGTTTGCGGCAACAACGCAAGTGTTACTTTAAGCGGAATTACTTCTACAGGAACAGGAATTTGGGCAAGCAGCGGAACAGGAACTTTCACTCCGAATAATTCTATACTGAATGGAACATATTTACCAAGCGCAGCCGATACCGCTGCCGGAAGCATAGCATTAACATTAACAGCAACAGGTGGTTGTATTCCTGTATCACAAAGTATCACTATTACTATCACCGATGCCCCTGGAGTTAATGCCGGTATCAACCAGATGGTTTGTGCCAATAACGCAACTGTAACATTGAACGGAAGTATTAGCGGAGGTGCCACAGGAGGCATATGGACAACGACTGGAACTGGAACTTTCACCCCCGATAATATTACTTTGAATGCCAGTTACACACCAAGCAGCGCAGATACTACTGCAGGTAGTGTTAAAATTATTCTTACCTCTACAGGAAACGGAATTTGTAACGCCGTTACCGATACGATGATTATCACCTATACAAAACCACCGGTAACCTTTGCCGGAAATAATGCAACGGTTTGCGCTAATAATGTAACGGCACTAAGTGGAGTTATTATAGGAGGAAGCGGTAATGGAATATGGTCTACACCTAACGGAAGCGGAACATTTAGTCCGAACAACGTTACACTCAACGCTTCTTACAATACCGTAAATGCAGATACTGCAGTTACAAGCGTACTGCTTATTCTTGCTTCAACAAATAATGGTGGATGTGCTGCTTCGGTTGATACAGTTTTCATAACGGTTAATCCCGGCCCTATTGTAAACGCAGGAACCGATCAAGCTATCTGCTCAAACAATCCTGCTGTAACCCTAAACGGAACAGTTGTGCATGCTACAGGCGGACAATGGAGCACATTAGGTACCGGAACATTTACTCCTAACAATACCACATTAAACGCTAACTATACCCCAAGTGTTGCCGACGTAACAGCAGGCTCTGTTAAACTTGTTCTTGCTTCAACCGGAAACGGATTGTGCCAACCTGCCACAGATACAATGATTATTATCTTTACTCCAAAACCTGTTGTAAATGCAGGCTTGGATATTTCTATCTGTAATGCTTCAACAACAACTTCACTTAACGGAAATGTTAGCGGCGGATCAACAACAGGTCATTGGACAACTTTAGGCAGCGGAACATTTACACCGAACGATAGTACATTAAACGGCACATACAATTTAAGCACTGCCGACTCTACAGCCGGAACTGTAACTGTTGTTCTTACCTCATCAAATAACGGTAGTTGCTTGGCTATTACTGATACAGTAAAAATTACTCTTAATGCAGTTCCATCTGCTTTAGCAGGAAATGATACAACTGTTTGCGGTAACGCCGGTGCCATGCAACTTAACGGTATTATATCAGGTGCAACGGTTGCACACTGGACTACCAACGGCAACGGAATATTTGCACCAAACGACAGCACCTTGAATGGCACATACACGCCGGGCTCTGTTGATTTAAGCGCAGGTTCTGTTACTATTACTTTAACTACAAATCCGAACGGACAATGCCCGACTGCAAAAGATAGTTTAGTAATTACTTTCATTCCATCACCAATTGTAAATGCCGGAATAAATATTCCAATCTGCGGAGGTGTAATGACTGCCCAATTGAATGGAAGTGTATCGGGTAGTACCACAACAGGCCAATGGACAACATTAGGTACAGGAACATTCACGCCCAATGACAGTGCGCTAAACGCAACTTATAATTTAAGCACCGCTGATACTTTAGCGGGAAGTGTAACACTTATTCTTACTTCAACACACAATGGTAATTGTCTGGCTTCAACAGATACTGTTCAAGTTTTACTCAACTCTGTTGCTGTAACTTTTGCAGGAAATGATACTTCAATCTGTGCAAGTACAACAAGCATACAGCTTAACGGTTCGGTAACAGGTGGTTCGGGTGCGGGACAATGGACAAGCAGCGGAACAGGAACATTTACTCCGAATGATAGCACACTTAATGCAACGTACACACTAAGCGGTGCTGATATTACAGCAGGCACTGTAACATTTACACTAAGTTCAATTGGAAACGGAAACTGTTCTCAGTCGATAGATTCTATGAAACTGATTATTGCGCCAACTCCTGTTGTCAATGCAGGATTGAATATCTCGCTATGTAACGGAGCTATGTCAACATCTCTTAACGGAAGCATAAGCGGCGGTACAATAACCGGACAATGGACAACATTGGGCACAGGAACATTCACACCAAATGATAGCACACTCAATGCCACTTATAATTTAAGTGTTGCCGATTCAACTGTAGGAACTGTGACTTTAGTTCTTACCTCAACGCATAACGGAAGTTGTTCGTTTGTAACAGACACAGTTTTAATTTCACTTAATTCAAGCGCGGTTACTGCTGCCGGAAACGATACATCAGTTTGCATGAATGTTGCAAGTATTTCTTTACATGGAAATGTAAGCGGAGGTTCTGCAACAGGACAATGGACAACATTAGGAACAGGAACATTTACGCCGAACGACAGCACATTAAACGCTTCTTACCAACCAGGCGGGGCAGATATTACAGCCGGAAGTGTAACGCTTGTTTTAAGTTCAACTCACAATTGTGTTAATACAACAGACACGATGAAAATAACTTTTGATTCAACTTCCGTTGCCCATGCAGGAATAGATCAAACAGTTTGTGCGGGAAGTATAATTAATCTAAATGGTTCTGTTACCGCTGCAACTTTGGGTCATTGGTCAACTATAGGAACAGGAACATTTACTCCGAATGACAGCACTTTAAATGCAACATACGCACCTGCGTTAACAGATAACGATACATTGCGATTTGTTTTAACAACAGGAAACAGTGCTTGCGGGACTTCAAAAGACACCGTGGTTATTTTCAGAGGCGGGCAACCCAATGCTATGTTCTTTGCCAATAAAACCTGTCTTGGCGGTGCAACAAACTTTGCCGACAGTTCAAACGGTGCGACAATTAATTCATGGCACTGGAACTTTGGAAACGGAGATACTTCAATCGTTCCAAATCCATCCTACACTTATACGGTGAGCGGAACTTATACGGTAAGTCTGTTTGTTTCCTCCGGAACAAATTGCAAAGATTCAATTACAAAAATTGTTACAGTAAATCCATTGCCAACAACTTCATTCACATTCACTGCAAATTGCATGAGCGATTCAGTTAAGTTTACCGATAATTCTATTGTTTCTCCCGGAAGCATAACCGCATGGTCGTGGAATTTTGGTGACGGAAATAATTCTACGTTACAAAACCCACATCACCTATATGATAGCATCGCAACTTATACAGTAAGCTTAACTGCAATTTCTGATTCAGGATGTTCAGTGTCAACTACGCATACTGTAAGTATAAATCAATCTCCATTGGCCGGATTTACTGCACAATCTAATTGCTTATCATTACTGGTTAATTTTAACGATACATCAAAAATAAGTTCGGGCACTATAACAAATTACAACTGGACGTTTGGTGATGGTGGTACTTCTACTGTTGCAAGTCCTGCTTATTCGTATAATACGAGTGGAACGTACACAGTTTTACTGCAAGTGAAATCTAATAATGGTTGTACAGATACAGCTTCAAAAGTTGTAATAACAGGTCAGCCCGTATCAGCCGATTATATTCCTGCAGGAGGAAGTTATAATGTAAGCCAGGGAATAAACTTTACAAACCAATCTACGGGTGCAACAACTTACACCTGGACATTTGGAGATAATAACACATCTACAGCAACAGATCCTAATCACGTGTTCACATTACCCGGAACTTATATGGTTACTTTAATTTCTACAAACAGTTTAGGTTGCAGTGATACAACTAAACATGAGTTTGTAATTAAATCGAGTGGTTATAATATTGTAACCGGATTTACTCCCAATGGCGATGGCCTCAATGATTACTTCTACATAATGGGTGGCCCATTCAGCAATTATGATTTGAGAGTATTTAATGAGTGGGGCGAACAAATATTTATGTCAAATAGCCAGACAGATAAGTGGGATGGTTCGTTTAAAGGATTTATACAACCTGCGGGTACTTACATGTATTTATTCAACGGAAAATTAACGGATGGGGAAGCACTGAAATTACACGGGCAGATTAACGTAATACGATAGACATGAAGACAAAAATATTTATACTCGTTTTTTTTCTTGCAGGTGTTTTATCGATAAAGGTAAAAGCTCAGGATTTTCATTTGGCACAGTATGACGCGTTCTCACTTTATTTAAATCCTGCGCTAACCGGAAATTATTTAGGAGAAGAAGGAGATTACAGGATTTCTTCCGTTTATCGTACACAATGGCGCGCGCTTACACCAAAGCCTTATACAACGTATGGAATATCGTATGATATGCCTTATAAAAAATTTGGATTGGGCGGATATCTTTTAGATAATAAATCGGGGACAGGAAATTTTAGCACCTTAGATTTTCAAACTTCGGCTTCTTATTTTATTACCGACCCTAAAACATCTCCACACTTATTAAGTACAGGAGTACAATTAGGTTTATTTTATAAAAATTACAACCCTACTAAATTATTATTCGAAAGTCAGTATGATTATTCAAGTAATACGCTTAATCCCGATATGAGCAGCGGTGAAGCTTTTCAGCGCGTAAATCGTGTTAATTTTGACGCGAACATGGGGATTTTTTATAAGTACAGAGACGTGCAGAAAAAATACTGGCCTTATATAGGATTATCATTATATCATGTAAACAGGCCGACAGAATCTTTTATGGGTGCACAAAGCAGACTACCGATACGCTGGAATGTACAAACCGGTTGTGATTTTATCATTAACGAAAAATTAAAACTTACGCCCATGATCTTGTATATGAATCAGGCAAGGGCATCAGAATTAAATATTGGTATGTTAGGCTATTATAAACTAAACGACAGCAAAGACGTAAGATATGATTTAATTTTTGGCGCTAATTACAGGGTGAAAGATGCTTTTATCATACAGCTTGGAGTTAAAAAAGATAACATTGTTGTACGTATGAGTTATGATTTCAATACATCTTATCTAAATACGTATACAGGCAGCAAAGGCGGGCTTGAACTTACACTTCAGATTACCGGGAAGAAAGGTGTGCCTGTATTCAAATCAATGAGTAAGTTTTAAAAAAATATAATTACTGAATAAAAAATACCGTTTTAATGACGGTATTTTTTTTGATTTTTTATTTTATACCAACGGTGCAGATTTAAAAACTACTTCTTGTTTGGTCATCACTTCATCTCTGGCTGCAATGACGCATGCTAAAACATGATCCATCACATCGGGTGTTATATAAACATTCATTGGAAACATTTTAATAGCGTAGATTACTGCTTCATTATCTTTCATATCTCTGTTGTACTCTGTAGCACGAAAGCCTGTACTAAAGCTGAGATACGGTGTACAGAGTCCATTTATTTTTTTACCGGAACGAAACCATTCAAATAATGTATCACCTATAGCATGTGTTAGTTTGTTGTGTGTTATCAACTCTTTCCGAAAAGACGGATTTCTCAACTCATTGTTGAATTGAACACGCGCATCAACACCTTTAGGATAAATTCGTAAGAGGGTTACCAATCCATAATCTGAAGGATTAGCACAAACCATTTCAGAATGAGTTGCAATTTGTTTTTGTAAATAAACTTTATTTTCAAGTATGCCTCCTAAAACAGATTGAAAACCTTCGTGCCCAAAAAATTTAAGTGTAGCCCATCCGGCCATTGAACCGGTTGCTGCTCTTGAAACTTCTAATGTATAGTTTAACGGATTATATGGCGACCTCGGTTGCAAATAGGCAGAGGCTCCGCGAGAAAGCAAAGATTCAAATTCCTCCGCATTTTTGTAAACAAAAGTACTACTGATGTAAGGAGAGAAACCGGTTTTATGGAAATCTACACCAAAGGCGTCTGCATAAAAAATACCTTTTATTGCATTATAATTTTTTTCAATATACGGTAATACCGTTTCAGAAAAGCCAAGCGGATTTTTTTTGAAGTCATAATTTTTAAATGCTATCCATGACCATCCAATAACTGAATCGCAATACAGTAAAGTTTTGCCATAACCTGCAGGGTTGGGATATTTATCTACTAGTTTACGCACTTCTTCTACGGGATCAAATGCGTTTGCATCGGTCGTTGCCATAGTACAAACAACTGAAGCAACCGGAATTTTTTTAGTCTGACAGTCTTTCAAAACTTCTTCCAGATGATTTGTATCCATTGCATTGGTATCTATATCTGTTTTAATACGAATAATATTATCCATGCCTAAACCCATCCAGTCGGTACTGTTAAGCATGGTATAGTGTGCTTGCTGCGAACAAATAACTTTCGCATCGGTTCGTATTCCTTTATTTCTTGAATTGGGAATAACTCGTGTAAGCGCATATTTTAAATGATAGGTCCAACACCCTGAACCACCATAGGTATACACACAGCCTGATTTCTTGGGTTCCCAACCTGCAAGATTTGCCAATATACCACCCGACTCTAATTCTGCCTGATGGATATTCCATGCATATTCCCCTTCCAGAATATTTGGCGCAAATATTTCAGATAAAATTGCCGCAACAATAGCAGCTGTGTTTCCTTGCGGGTTAACATTATTCATTGTAAGCGGATGTCCCCAATTGGGCAAACCTTCAAACAATTTTATCACTTGTTTGATTACATCTCCGGAAGTACTCATCTTCGGATTTAAAGATGAATTTTTTACATTTTCAAAATCTATAATCAATGCCGGATTTGTTCCCAAGAAGGCAGCACCTCCGGTTTTTTCGGGTTTTAATTTATCTAATTCACGAACAGCGTCATCAATTCCGTCAGCCAAAGAATCTCTCGTGCCTCTGTAGGGAGATGGAAATGACTTGAGCATCTCTGAACGAAATTTAGCCCATTGAGGAGCATGATGGTTGTGATTGTTACTTTCTGTATTGTGTTCTTCTTTTTTACTCATAGCACCTTTATGAATTTTTTTAAATTATTTTACCTCACAAATCAATCAATTTTCATAATAAGACAAAGGTGAATACCTTAATTGCAACAAGTATTACACGGCTTTTTTAATAAGTTACATCATTCACTCATTTTTAAATCAGAAAAAAAGTTTTATAGATGTAAGGGGCAGACGCGTGTTTTTATAAAAAGCATACCGGTTAATATGTGAATGATGTAACTTATTATAAAAGTTCTATAATCCTGTAGGGCTTTTAGTTGTTCATCTTTGGGCAGTGAAAATTAATTCACACTAAAATAGTAAAACCGACTTCGCTAAAATGTCGACATATAAAGTTGCACTATGAATTGGAATAAATGCAAAGTAAAAGCTAACAAGCATTTTAAGCTCTCAAAAATTGATACACAATCGGGTATAAAGCAATCTGATGAAAAGGAGTTAAAGGTGAGGTTGTTAAATGATACAGAAGAAATAGCGAAATTTCAGAATAAATTATTTGCAGAGAATCGTCAATCTTTATTAATTATATTACAAGGTATGGATAGTTCCGGTAAAGATGGAACCATTAAACATATTATGCGTGGAGTAAACCCTCAGGGGGTTCAGGTTTATAGTTTTAAACATCCGTCTGCATTAGAGTTAGAGCACGATTATTTATGGCGTCATGCGCAAAAATTACCCGAGCATGGTCAGATAACTATTTTTAACCGCTCGCATTACGAAAACGTACTTATTTCAAAAGTACATCCCAAAATTATTTTATCTGAACGGTTGCCTGGCATAAATAATACAAATAAAATTGGGAAAGATTTTTGGAAAATGCGTTATAAGCAAATTAATTACTTCGAAAAAAATATTGTACAGAATGGCACTCATATTTTAAAAATATTTCTGCACTTGTCTAAACAGGAGCAACGCAATCGATTTTTAGAAAGAATTGAAAACAAAGAAAAACACTGGAAGTTTTCATCTGAGGATATTACCGAGCGTAATTTTTGGACTGATTATCAGATTGCCTATGAGCAGGCTTTAAAACATACCAGTACAAAAGCTGCCCCGTGGTATATTGTACCGGCTGATGATAAATTATACACTCACCTTTTAATAGGTAAAATAATTTTAGAAAAGCTGAAAAAAATGAACCCTTCTTTTCCTCCGATAAATAAAAAAGAAGAAAAATTAATGGAACAAGCTAAAGAAAAGTTAAAAAAAAATAAGCAGTAATCATTTTCGCAAAGTTTATTCCTACAGCATTAAGTGATTTTTCTCATCTTCTTTGGCCGAAAATGTTGACATAAGTCATTCACGTTTATGGTTCTCTAAAATAACTTTGTCGCATAGATAGTTTTGAAATAAGTCTAAATAAATGTTTACTAAAATGAAAAAATATAGTTTATCAGTTGCACTATTTTTAATGATATTTTGTTTTGAAAAGGCAAAATCGCAAAATAGGCCACCTTGGATAACTCCCGGTTCTGTAATGTCAAGAGTAAATCCATTACAAGGAAATATAGCCACATTAAAAAATGCAAAAACGCTTTACATAAACACGTGTGGGCCGTGTCATGGAGATAAAGGCAAAGGAGATGGAATTGCAGCAATTGCTTGTAATCCTCAACCTGCTGATCATACTTCAGATTATGTTCAAAAGGAAACAGACGCTTCTTTGTATTGGAAAATATCTGAAGGGAGAGGTCCTATGCCACAATATAAAAATTCATTACCTGAAGATCAAATATGGGGGCTTATAAATTACATACGTACCCTTAAGGCAAAAAAATAACTTCCTTAATCTTTACTAATTAACCCGTTACTAATATCTATGAATAAAAATAATTTTCTGATATATTTTTCATTTGGGGTGTTTTTACTTTTGCCGGCGCATGAAGCTAAAGCACAGCAGGCTGAAATAACAAAAGACACGTCAAAGACAGCAGCTCCTGTGATAGACTCTCTATTATATTACAGAGTTGCAAATCTCGAGCATGAGATAGCCAAAGAAAAAAAAGGTGAAAGTCATTTTATGGTGGTCGGTCTTGCTACCATGGGATTTGTTCTTACTAACAATACTACGTTTATTAATGGAGTAAGTAATAATTCTGTCACAAATAGTTTAGCTGATGCGGATCGGTTTGAAATAAGTCCGATTTTATTATGGCGGCATGGAAAACATTTACTTGTAGAGTTTGAACCTTCTTGGGACGGAAATTCTTTAGGTGTAAATTGGGGCGATGTTTCCTATTTTGTGAAGCCCGGGTTTATTGTTAGAGGTGGTTACATTGTTCTGCCATTTGGCGCTTATAATAAAAGAATGGCGGCCGGTTGGATAAATAAATTGGGATCTGATCCTGTTGGCGTTGCAGATTATCCTCCTTCAAGCGATTTCGGTGTTGAAATTGAAGGAGGTCTTCCTTTAGGCAGCATGAAATGGAGTTACGATATAAGTTTAACTAACGGTATGCAATTATTAAATGATGGCACTATACAAAATGCCGGAATAGTAGATAATAACAAAAACAAAACGGTTACAGGGAGGTTTTCACTTTTGCCTATTTCTAATTCATGTTTAGAACTTGGAGTTTCCGGTTTGTATGGTGGACTGGGCGATGATAATTCACCACATAAAAGCATAACAAGCACAATGTATGCATTTGATATAAATTTTGTAAAAGGGATTTCCGGAATTTTGGTAAATATAAAAGCACAGTATAATTATATTAGCGTTAGCAATGCAAGTTATACCAATCCGATTGACTCATCCACTTATACTTTTAATAATCAAACCAGTTCATTTTTTGGCCAATTAGCCTTAAGAGCAACCAAAGCTCCGGGTATTCTTAAAAACTTTGAATTGGCAGGTCGTTATGTAAATTACACTACACCTGTAAACTCTATCTGGGGAGCGATAACCAATGAGTATGATGCGGGAATTAATTACTGGTTTACTTGGAGATCGGTTTTAAAAGTTGTTTATGAAGCACAAGAAATAAAAGGAACAACTCCTCTTAACCTTGGAGGGTATCAAAGCAGTAAGAGCCAAAACAATCGCTTAATTATTCAGTATGCAGTACAGTTTTAAAAAAAAGTCATGAAATCAAAAAATAACTTATTTAAGATAGTTGCAGCTTTTAACATTGGTTTATGCGTTAGCGTATTATTTTTTAATACAGGCTGTGTTGAAAGTCAAAAAATAGCTATGAAAACGGGGGCTCAATTATGGGTAGAAAACTGTCAGCGTTGCCACAATATCCCCTCTCCTACAGCTTTCTCCTACAGCCAATGGGAAACCATCGGGATGCACATGCAAAGCAGGGCTTTATTAACCGAAAACGAAAAAAATAAAATTGTTTCATTTTTGCAAAGCGCAAATAGATAATTATTTAAAATAGGGTATAAAAAACATAATCGGTTTTTAGTAAAGCGGCTTCAAAAACTTGAAAATTTGTGGTTATTTTTACAAAATAATATGTACCTTTCCAGATTAATTTATAGAAATTAACTTTAATTTATAGAAATGAAAAGTTTGACAATAACTCTAATAGCTTTATTTGTTATTACGGGAAGTATTACAAAGGCACAAACTGCCACAAAACCAAAGGCGCAAACTGGTACAAAACCTAAGGCGCAAACAGGAACAAAGCCCAAGACACAAACTGCTGCAACAAAACCGGATGCACAAAATCATACAACAAAGACAAAGAGAATTAAAACGTACTCTGAATCAAAACCACAAAAAACCACAGCAAAAACAAAAAGTGCCCCTCCGGTAGAGACTCAAAATGCCCAAACAGAGGCACAAAATGCCAAAATAGCTGAGCAAAAAACTACAATAGAGGCTCAAAATGATATAATAAAGGCACAAAATGCCGCAATAAAGTCACAAGAGGCTACATTAAGTGCAAAAAACGATAGCATTAAAACACAAAAGGAACAAAATGCCGCAATGCAGGCACAAAATGCCATAAATTTGCAAAATGCGCAAACTGCCGCGGCAAAATCACAGGAAACTGATGAAGCATCAAAACCACAAAAGACGACATCTGCCTGGATTGTAGGACTCGGATTTAATGTAGTAGATGATGATGGCCATAAACTAAGAAAATTATTTGATGTACAGAACTCCTGGAATTTTGTATATTTTCCATCCAGATTGAGTATTGAAAGAACAATGCAACAAGGATTTAGCGTGGAAGCCGCTGCAACCTATAATCAGCTAAAAGCGGGAAAAATTATCAACGGGGCGATAAATAAAAAAACATCGAATTATGTTGCACTCGATGTATCGGCAAAATATAACCTGCAATGTTTTTTCGACTGTAGCAAATTCTGGATCAGGCCTTTTATTCTTGCGGGATATGGATATACCGACAGAGGCATTCCAACAGTGCATTATTACGACTCGCGTGTTGCAACCACCACCGGATCTTTTACGCAGAATCTGGGTCTCGGGTTCAACGTTTGGATGAATAAAGATTTTGCATTTAGTTTCCAATCAATGGCCAAATTCGTTGGTAAAACCTCTTCTAACCAGATGCAACATTCCATAACTGTTATATACAAACTTGGTAATAAAAAGAACGGTACCGAAAAAAAGAAGGACCCGAAAAAGAAGAAACGGTCAAGATCATCAAAACATGTACCGGTAGATCTTTAATTAAATTCAGGCAATTATATATCTGTAGGGTAAATGAAACAAATAAAAATAGCACTGTTTGCCCTTTTTATTGTTGCCGGACTAAACTACGCTCAGGCGCAGAAGTTAGCTGCCCATTGGGATAAATTAATGGTTGCGATAAGGGCTACCACATGGACAGCAGGCGCCGGTTGGAATATTATTGACGATAACGGTAATCCCTGGCACAAAAATTTTGATGCAGTTAAATCATGGAATTGCCCACCTTATCCAACAAAAGCTTCTTTAGAGGGCTATTATAAAAAAGGCTTTAGCTTCTTGTTTAACTTTACTTATAACAGCTATAAAGACAGAAAATTAATTAACGGAGAGACTCATAACGCTACTAACTTTATGGCTTTTGATGCCAACACTAAGTATAATTTTTGCGAGCTATACGATTTTAATAAGTTGTTTGGCTTAGGCGAAAAAAAAATATTTGATATTTATGCTACCGGTGGTTTAGGCTATACATACAGGCACACCAATCGTGTTAAAGGGGTAGCCACTTTAAATTTAGGCTTTGGTTTAAACGTGTGGGTTTACAAAAATTGGGGCATTCAGTTAGAAAGCATGAGCAAATTTGCCTTAGTAAGTCCGTTCTTTAAAACACCTGCAAATTATTTACAATATACCTTTGGGGTGGTTTACAAATTTAAATTACCACCGCCTTCACCCGACAAACGTTACCATTTTAATATTCCTCAGAAGTTATAATACCTGATCCCAACTTGGGCGCTGTTACCTGCCGTTTGTTTATTCAACATATGTCTCTTGAATCACAGTCTTGACAGTATAAATTTCTTTTTCCGTGAGATTGTTCATAATTTTTACAATACGTTGTCGGTCGATAGTCCTAATTTGATCAAGCACTATCCATCCTTTTGTCTTGTTATGCTTTACAGAAACTCTGGTCGGATAGTTTTTTGAATTACTTGTCATTGGAGCAATAACAATTGTCTGCAAATATTTATTCATTTCGTTAGGAGAAATGATTACACAAGGGCGAGTCTTTTTCATTTCACTGCCAATTGTCGGGTCGAGATTAACCAAAACAACTTGATATTGCTTTAAGTCCATTCCTCGAAATCTTCGTCTTTAAACACGTCAGCCATTAATGATTTGTCGTCACCATTTTCATGCATTTTTTTAAATGCTTTTTCCCAACCACGTCGAGCCGATGTCTTAGGTTTTAAAATGATGAACTCTTTTTCAAGAATTAATTCAATTGTGTCTTGAAAGTTGTATTTTTCGATTAGCGTCTTGGAAAGCCGGATTCCTTTCGAGTTTCCAATAGAGATTAAAGATACATCCATTTGCCCGCGTTTGGTTTATGTAATTACAAAGTTATTACATTAAACCGGAATGTCCAAATTTATTTTTAGGGGTTTTGGAGCAACCAACTAAATTGCATATAACGTTTTACTGATTACCCCAAAAAAAAACAGACCGCAAGCCCTAATACCAAAGTGAATTATAGTTTAGTTTCTTTTTGGCCTCACCCCCAGCCCCTCTCCAAAGGAGAGGGGAGCGTTAGACTAAATATAATTTCACATTGGTATAACATCTTATTTTAAAAACGGCCATTAATTAAAAAAACATATATTTGCTATTGTGAAAAGCATAGCCGCAGAAAGACCTTGGTATGGAATTCAACCCCGATCCTGTTTTGAAAAAAAATACACCCGTTTTTTCATTAAAAAGGGCAGTTCAGGTTCCTTGCACCTCCCCAAAAAAATGAACGTAGGCACTAATCGGATAAAGCGGGCAGAAGAATCTATAATCTCTGCTTATATGGGCATCCGGTTTTCTGAAAACAAACACTATCGTATTTTAAATACGCAGGCAGTGCTATACTTTGTTTCTTTTAGCGCGAAAGACGGCTCCTATAACAAGAGAGCAGCAGCCGAAAATAAACCGGCTGCAATAAAGGTTTAGGCCTAAATTGGGATAGTAATAAAACCATGACGAACTCTTAAAATAAAAATTTTTATGGGAGTGAAGGGGCGAAGCTGTGAATTATGCCAAATACAAATATGAATTAGTCTTATTTTTGGCCTCACCCTGCCCTCTCCAAAAGAGAGGGTTTTATGGACTAATTCATATTTGTATTTGGTATCATAGCAAAGAAGAAAGAAAAATAAATTCGGAGCATATATCTGGAAGTATGCATTGCCTAAAAACGGAATAATTAGGTAAAAAATAAGTAATTGATTATTATATAGTTATATTGACTTAAACTAAAAAAGTTTACTAAAAGGAAACTTTTATTAACTTTATACGTATTTATATGAGAATAAGGTTATTGAGGAAAGACACTATTGAAGATTTTGCGGAGGAACTGCTAATGGTAGGATTCATTTTGGTAATTTTCTTAAATCTTTAAAATATGCTGACTGGCAACGAGCTGATGATGTTACTTATACGATTAAAGGAAATCTTTTGGGTAATGGTTCAAACAGAGTGGTATTTGATTTAGGAGGAAATGGAAGAAATGCTTTCAGAGTAATTTGTAAATATATTTTTGGCAGGAGATTAGTAAGATTATATGTAGCGTGGATAGGTACTCATGAAGAATATAATGCATTAACACCGGAAGACAAATTAACAGTTTGGAATTATTAAAAAAACATAGTATGAAATACTCAATTATAAAAAGTAAAAAGCAATACAAGGAGTATTGTAATAAAGTTATGGATTTAGCCTCAAAAAAACCTACAAAGGAAATTGAAGATGAACTGGAACTCCTTGAACTTCTCATTGATAATTGGGAAAAAGATAATTTGAAAAATGATGAATCAGACCCTATAGAACTCCTTAAGTTTTTAATTGAAAATCATAATATGGAGAGAAGTGACTTAATAAAACTTTTAGGGATATCTAAAGGAGCGCTGAGTCAAATTCTGAGTTATAAAAAAGGATTGTCAAAAAATGTTATTCGTAAACTTTCTGAACGCTTTAAGGTTTCTCAAGAAGCTTTTAATAGACCTTATCTGATTAAATCTCAAGCTAACAAAGGTCATAAAGATGAAAGGATGATGAATACTACTAAAGAATTAGTAGCAGCTTAATTTCTTTCAATGAATTACCCCGCAGCAAAGCTGCGAGGTATCTGTGAAAATAAATAGCCACAGATTTACTCATTCGCGGTTGTTTTAAAAGGTATTCGTGATAATCCCGCCGCGGCAGGACTAAATTCACAAATTTACACAGATATAAAAAATCTGTGCTATCTGCGGAATCTGCGGCAAAAAAAACAAAAACCGAAGCAGAGCTTCGAGGAATTAAACCTAATAGAGATTAAACCACCCTTTTTACAAATATCCTTATAATTAGTACCTTAGCGCCCAAAATTTTAACCCCTTATATTGGTTTCATGAAAAAAATAATTTCAATACTGCTTACCTTCCTAGTATTGTTGACATCCTGTACAAGCCGAAAAAAAGTTGCCTATTTTCAAGCTACTGATGCCGCTAAAGATGTTGAGCAGTTAGATGTACAGCAAAAACATATTTCTAAGTTACAGGTGGGCGATCTTTTAGGCATTATGGTAAGCAGCTTAAGCCCCGAGGCCAGTGCCATGTTCAATCCCTATTCGAATACAAATTCAGGTTCAACACAAACCTCTCAATCTACTAATACTATTCTTTTGCCTACCCCCGGTTATCTTGTTGATGAAGATGGTTTTATTGCCTTGCCACTGATTGGGAAACTAAAAGTAGCAGGTCTTAGCACCAAAGAAGTTACCGCTCAAATTACCGAAAAGCTAAATCAATATTTGGCGCAACCTACTGTGTATGTTCGCATTTTAAATTTTAAAATTTCTGTTTTAGGTGAAGTGAATCGTCCTTCGGTCTATACTATTCCTAATGAAAAAATCACTTTACCCGAGGCGCTTAGTTTGGCCGGCGACCTTACAATTTTTGGGAAACGAAATAATATTTTAATTATCAGGGATGTGGAAGGCAAGCGCGATTTTGCACGTATAGATATAACCAAACGCGATTTTTTAAATTCTCCTTACTATTATCTAAAGGCCAACGATTTGGTCTATGTGGAGCCAAAGAAAAGCAAAATAGTTTCCAGCAGCCTGATTACGCAGTTTGCCCCTCTTGTTATCAGCACACTTACCTTACTAATTATTATTTTAACATCTGTGCCTAAACTTTAATGTTATACTATTTAAAATCTGTTATCTGTGCAACTTTAAGAGTGCTATTACAATAAAGTTGGGTACAATGCTCGGTCGACACGAGGCCGACATCAAAACTGACAAAATTTTCTTAAAATAAATCAGGACAATGTTACCTAATTAGCTAACTTTGTACTGTGGAACAAAATACTACACGAGACATTCAGTTTTATAAACACTACTACCTTGACTTCTATAATGACCAAGTAGCGGCTGTTAAAAAAAAATTGGACTGGACAATCGGGCTGATTGCGACACTTAAGCAGATTCCGGTTAAGTATTTTAAACACATTGAAGGTTCGGACGGACTTTTTGAAATCAGAGTGGAAGTAGGAAGTAATATCTTTCGTGTTTTCACCTTCTTCGACAAGGGTAACTTAATTATTTTGTTGAATGGGTTTCAAAAGAAGTCACAAAAGACTCCTTCAAATGAAATTGAGTTAGCTGAAAAACTAAAAAAAGAATATTACAATGAAAAAAAAGGTAAATAAACACTTGACATCTTTCTCTGACCATCTTGACAAACAATATGGCAAACGCGGGACTTCTAAACGAGAAAAGTACGAAGAAGGTTTTGAAGCATTTAAATTAGGTGTTCTCATTCAAGAAATGCGCGAGAAAAAACATTTGACACAAGAACAACTTGCAGACAGGTGTGGGACAACCAAGTCATATATTTCTCGTATTGAAAATAATGCAAGCGACATCAGACTCTCAACGCTTATGCGCATTATTCACGACGGACTAGGCGTTCATTTAAAACTTAGCTTGTCATTATAAGTACTCATACTGTACCCAACACTTGTCTTAGCGCCTTTGTGGCAAAAAAAAATGCATTACGAAGTTTCACATATAACAATAAAAAATAATTACCAATCAAAATGAGCAATGAGCCTTTAGACCCTATAATATTTCAGGAAGAAGTAAACGATTTCAATCTTAAGGAGACGGTATATAATTACCTGGCTTACTGGAAATGGTTTGTTGTTTCTTTGGTTTTAGCTCTTATCCTCGCTTTTTTCTTCAAAAAATATCAAGTTCCAATCTATAATATACAAGCCAGTATTCTTATTAAAGATGAACAAAAGGGAATGGGGCAAGATGCCATGCTAAAAGAACTGAACATCTTCTCTTCTAATAAAGTAGTGGATAACGAGATAGAAATTTTAAAATCTTATACCCTGATGGAAAAGGTGGTAAAAGGCTTGAATCTTACTATCTACTATTATAGAGTAAAAAGATTCAAATATCCTGAGCTATACGATAAAAGTCCTATACGTCTTGAAATGCTGCAAACAAATGATTTGGCTTATCAAGCACCACTTGAGCTGAAAATGATTGACAGCCAAAAAATTGAATTGAACGGGAAAATTATTCCGCTTAATAAAGAAACATCCACTCCTTACGGATTGCTAAAAATAAGCCTCACGGGTGAGAGACCGGATGTAATTAATCTTACTGTAAGCATACAGCCGATAGAGAATGTGGTAGAAGATTTTATTAAAAGATTGCAAATAAACGCCAGCAGTAAAATGTCGTCTGTGCTGCTATTAAATTTAGAGGATGCGGTACCACAAAGGGGGAAAGATATACTCAATAAATTAATTGATGTATATAATATTGATGCCTTGGCCGACAAAAATAAAGTAACCTCCAATACGCTTGCTTTTATTGAAGGCCGCTTAAAGCTAATATCGGGCGACCTTTCTGTGTTGGAGAAAAATGTGGAAGAATATAAATCACGGGAGGGGATTACCGATATTAGTGCTGAATCAGCATTATTTTTGAGTAGTGTGCAGCAAAATGATTTGGAGTTAAACAAAGTAAAAATTCAACAAATTGTTTTGAAGAATATTGAAGAATATGTGCGCAAAAAAGAAAATCTTCCGGGCACTGTTCCTGCCACGCTGGGTGTTAGCGATATTACTTTATTGGAGCTTATCAAACAACTATCAGAGCTTGAAATGCAACGCGAACGCAGTATTAAACTAACAAAAGCAGATAACCCTTTCATTTTAGCGATAGATGAACAGATAAAAGGAATCAAGAAAGGTCTCTTGGAAAATATTCAAAGCCTGCGGGAAAATCTAAGCCTTACCCGCCAACAATTAGAAAGCGAGATTAGCCGTATGGAAGCTGAAATTAAAACGGTGCCGGGCAAGGAACGTGCGCTGGTAGATATTACCCGCCAGCAATCTATAAAAAATAATTTATTTATTTTCCTCTTAGAAAAAAGAGAGGAAACAGCGCTTTCCTTTGCTTCAGCCGTTTCAGACAGCCGCATCATTGATGTTGCACGCAGCAGTATTGATCCGGTTAAGTCAATAGGCAATACTTATTTAGTTTTTTCTTTGTTGGGATTAATCATTCCTTTTGTAATTATTTATATCCTTGATCTTTTTAATGATAAAATAAAAAGTCGTAAGGATATTGAAAAAGGAACCAAAGCGCCTATTTTTGGTGAAATATCTTTTGTTGAACGTAAGGAAGCTTTGGTGATAAATAATTCAGACCGAAGCGTTATAGCAGAACAGATACGAGCCATACGCACCAATCTTTCTTTTCTTTCACCCAATAAAACCTTGCAGAGCATCCTGTTTACATCCAGTATCAGTAAAGAAGGTAAATCATTCATCTCACTTAACCTGGGCGCCAGTTTGGCAATGATGGATAAAAAAACAGTTATCCTTGAGTTTGATATGCGTAACCCAAAACTACATGGGGCATTAAATATAGAAAACAGCGATGGCTTAAGTAATTATCTTATAGGCAGAGCAGAATTAAAAGATATTATTCGCTCTATAGCCGGACATCCAAATTATTTTATTATTACCTGCGGGCCAATACCTCCTAACCCAGTAGAACTGCTTATAAATGGCCGGCTGGAAGAATTGTTTACCGAGCTTAGAAAACAATTTGAATTTATTATTATCGATTCTCCTCCGGTTGGCATTGTTACCGATTCGCAGATATTAGAAAAACAAGCCGATGCAACTATCTATGTAATGCGACATGGGTATACACCAAAATATTGTCTCGAATATGTAAATGCTTTGTACAAGGAAAAGAAATTTAAAAATCTGAACTTGGTATTTAATGCAATTAAAAAAGGTGGAATATACGGGTATGGATACGGGTATGGATACGGGTATGGTTATGGATACGGGTATACCAAAGAACGTGCAAAACCCGCGGGCTTGTTAAGGAGATTATTAGTAGCAAAGAAGAAAGAAAATTAAATTTGAAGCATATCCCCCTCTGCGCCAAAGGCGTCCCTATGGGAGAGGGAGCAGGGGGAGGAAATAAATGCACGTCATTGCGAGCGAAATGCAATGTAGCGCGGCACATAAACCCGAAGGATGCTACAAAAAATAACAATAAATGTCTTTGCGAGTCCCCAGTAAGTTTGAACAGAATTAAGAATACAGGCGGACGAAGCAAACGCCATCATACCGTCTGAATGCGATTGCTTCTCTCGCCGAAAAGGCAAGATCGCAAAGACATAATAGAGAGTGGACAAATAATCCCCACGTTTTGACATTGTCCCCACATTTCGTCAAGGAAAACAACAAAAACACAAAACAAAATGCTAACTATACTAAGCAATTTTTTTAATATTTGCTATGTTCAATAAGCACTAATGCCTAAATATTTTGCATCATCTGTTTTGAAACTAAGGGGCTTTTTAAATGAAGGCCACCAACGAAGTGTAAATGCCAAAAAAAATATTCTTGCTTCTTTTTTTATAAAGGGATGCAGTATTGCTATAAGTTTAGTTTTGGTACCCTTGACTATCAATTACGTTAACCCTACACGATATGGTATTTGGCTCACATTAAGTTCCATAATCGGTTGGTTTAGTTTTTTTGATATTGGTTTCGGTAATGGCTTGCGAAACAAGTTTGCGGAAGCAGTTGCTAAAGGTAAGTTTCGACTTGCAAGAATATATGTCAGCACCACTTATGCCATACTCAGTATTATTATTGCAATTATTTTGATTTTGTTTATTTCAATTAATCCTTTTCTGAATTGGACAAAAATATTAAATACCCCACCAGAAATGCGGGCAGAACTTGGGATATTGGCATTACTCATTTTTGTTTTCTTTTGCTTGCAATTTATTTTGCAATTAATTACAACTATTATTATTGCTAATCAAAAGCCTGCAAAAGCTTCTTTCTTTAATTTATTGAGTAGTATCATTTCGTTACTGATCATTTTCATTCTTACCAAGACTACCCAAGGAAATTTACTGTATTTGGGGATTGCGTTAGGTTTGAGCCCTGTTTTAGTGCTCGCTATATCAAGTTTATATTTTTTTAATGGAGAGTATAAATATTATTCACCGTCTTATAGATTTGTGAGATTTTCTTTTGCTAAAAATTTGATGAGTTTAGGAATGAAATTTTTCGTCATTCAAATCTCAGCTCTTTTTCTATTTCAAACAAACAACATTTTGATCTCACAATTCCTAGGGCCTGATCAAGTTACACCCTACAATATTGCATTTAAGTATTTTGGAATATGTCAATTGGCTTTTTTAATAATTCTCTCACCTTTTTGGTCAGCGTATACTGATGCATACTTTCGAAATGAATTTATTTGGATAAAAAAAACCACAAAGAAACTTATGTACTTTTGGTTGCTTTTAGTTCTTGTAACTATTTTGATGCTGCTTTGCAGCGCTTTTTTTTATCATCTATGGATAGGTGATTCCGTAAGAATTTCATTTGGCCTTTCAATAGCATGCGCGCTTTATGTCATCATCATAACATGGTCGTCAATATTTGTAAACTTTATCAATGGTGTCGGGAAAATAGCTTTGCAACTATACATTTCCATTTTTATTGTTATTATTAATGTGCCCTTATCCATATTCTTAATAAAGAGTTTAAGCCTTGGGATTTCTGGACTGGTTTATTCCAATTGTATTTGTTTAGGGATTGGAGCTATTCTTGGAACGAGCCAATATTATAAAATAATAAATAAAACGGATGTTGGAGTGTGGTCAAAATAAATCTAACTGATAAAATAAAGCTTGGTGAAATATTTAATTAGAAACATATTGTTTTTCCGTTTGATTAATAAATGGCGGAAGAATTATATCGAATTCAGAAAGATATGCAAGTTGGAAATAAGAAATAAGTGTACCATCGATAAACAGGTAAAAATTATCATTGACTACCCCGAAGACATGCGGATCTCTGAAAAAGTTTATATCGGATCCTTTACAACCATTCATGTTACCAATGATAAAAATAAAAGGAATTCTTTTCTTGAAATAGGGGCCTGCACTTATATCGGTGAACTAAATAACATAAGAGCTGGTGGCGGCAAAATAATAATTGGGAAAAAGTGTCTAATCTCCCAGAATGTCAGTATTGTCGCGGCAAATCATTCAGCAGAATTTGGTAATTACATTATGGATCAACCTTGGTCAGAAAAAAATAATTTTGTATATATTGGCGATGATGTATGGATAGGTTGCGGTGCAATTATTCTTCCAGGTGTGAAAATTGGGAACGGAGCAATTATTGGGGCAGGAAGTATTGTAACTGGTGATGTAGAAGAAAATGCAATTGTAGTTGGCTCTCCTGCAAAATTTTTGAAATTCAGAAGTTAGATATGCGGAAAGTTCTAAAAATAATGTACTCCTATTTATTGCATGGATTCACAAAAGAAGGAAGAGAAATCTTGCGGTTGAAAAATGGAAAACGATATATAGGTGGCAGATCTTCACTTTTCAATTCAAGATTTGAGTTTGTTGACTCGGTTTCTTTTGCATGGCAATACTTGGAGATTTTTAAGAGGCAACTTTACAAGTTTGGGACGGAAAACAGTCAACCTTATCTTATTGATTGCGGTGCAAATATTGGTGTTAGTATATTATATTTAAAAAAACTTTTGCCTAATGCAGAGGTTGTGGCATTTGAACCGGATAAAAATGTTTTTGAAGTATTGCAACGTAATATTCAAAATGCAAAACTGAAAGATGTCACATTGATTAACAAGGCTCTGTGGGATAAGGATGGGAAAATCGATTTTATTCAGGAAGGAGCCGATGGTGGAAATATTTTTGAAAATCAATCTTCTTTAGTTGAATTAAAAACATGTGAAGTTGAAACAATAAGCCTAAGAAGTTTTTTAAATAAACCAGTAGATTTTTTAAAGATTGATATTGAAGGGGCAGAATCGGTCGTATTAAAAAATTGCTCAGATCTCCTTTACCAAGTGCAAAATATATTTATTGAATATCATTCAGGGTTAAATAAACCCCAGGAATTGGATTCAATTTTGAAAATACTTTCTACTAATGGATTCAGATACAATATTGAATCGGCAACAATATTTAATGAAATGCCATTTATTAACCGAACGACAATAAATAACTATGATAATTTATTGAATATTTATGCTTTCAGATAATCTAACAAATTCTTGATTAACACATAAACAATCCTTTATAAAAATAGATGAAAATAGCAATATTAAGTACTTTTGATTTTATTGGCGGTGCTTTCAAAGCAGCATATCGCTTGCATTTGGGATTGCTTGAAAAAGGAATTGACAGTAAAATGTTAGTGTCAAAAAAAGCGAATGATGATTATACCATCTTGCATGATACGAACAGGGCACGTCGAAGATTTCAAACTATATTTCCATTCTTAGATAGTTTTATACTAAAGTTTTACAAAAAAAGAAAACAGGTTCTTTTTTCCCCATCCTTTGTTTCATCATCTATTATATCAAGATTAAAAAAAACAGATAATCAAATTGTGCATTTACACTGGATAAATAATGCTTTTTTAAGTATCCGTTCAATAAAAAAAATAAAACAGCCTATAGTCTGGACAATTCATGATATGTGGATTTTTACCGGGGGATGTCATTATGCAGGTGACTGTAAAAAATATATTTCAGGTTGCTTCCAATGTCCAATTCTTGGATCAAAAAAGAAAAACGATCTTTCAAGAAGAATGTTTAATCGAAAACTAAAATATTGGAAAAACTTAAACCTAACGATTGTTTCACCAAGTAAATGGTTAGCTGCTTGTGCACAAGAAAGTTTGTTGTTAAAAAACGCCCGAATTGAAATAGTGCCTAATCCTATCAATACAAACATATACAAGCCAATTGATAAAGTTGTATCGCGAACGATTATGAATTTGCCAATAGGTAAATCAATTATTTTATTTGGCGCTACAAATAGTATTGGTGATGAAAGAAAAGGCATCAAATATTTATTGTCAGCTTTAAATAATATACCGATCGAAAAAAGAGAAAATTTATTAATTGTGATTTTTGGATCAACGAGACCTCAGAATCCAATATTTGAAAAATTCAATATTTTTTATTTTGGGGAACTTAAAGATGAGCAGAGTCTAGCGGTATTATACTCTTGTGCAGATGTTTTTATTGCACCGTCTCTTGAAGATAATTTGCCATTAACTGTTATGGAATCTTTGGCTTGCGGCATTCCAGTTGTTGCATTTAATATTGGTGGTATGCCCGACATGATTGACCACAAATTAAATGGATATCTTGCAACCCCCTTTGATTCTGCCGACCTAGCTATTGGGCTTAATTGGATATTAGAAAACCCTGAAAGAAGAATTTCACTTGGGCGCAATGCAAGAAATAAGGTTCTGGAGAATTATACTTCAGATATTGTTGTTGAAAAATATAAAAAAATATATGCCAGTTTAATTAGTTAATCCTACAAGTGAAATTAGTGGTAAACAAACTTGCTATTCAGCATGATTTATTAAAACCAATAAGTGAATAACCAGATCCTTCCCTATAAAACAAAAAAATCAATAAAGACAGAGCGTATTGGAATACTCTTGGTTTTTTCATTGGTTGCTATTACCGGGATGGAGTATTTTTATCGCTCTCAATATTATATCCTGATTACATTTCTTTTTGCATCCTTCTTTTTTATACGATATAAGCGAAAAGTAAACAAGACATTTATTTTTATCATTATTCTTTTCCTAATTATTGAAATTTTTCAATATTCTATGTTTGGTGGTTTTAGGCTATGGACTTTTTCAGGTTCCTATATTCGTTTATTCTTAGCCTATGCAGTTGTTACAATTGTAGGTCGAAATTTTTTTACATATTATGTGAAAACTATCTACTTTTTATCAGTAATTTCTTTGCTATTTTATGCTGCCTCATTTTTACCTGGGGCTGAGAGTTTTTATCTAAACGTTTTGTGTAAGTTGATACCAAATCCATTTGAAAGTACGAAAGGATTTTATAAAGGGAGTCCAAACTTTATTTTGTTTACCGTTAATTACCTATTTCCTGAACATAGGAATTCCGGGCCATTCTGGGAACCAGGAGCATTTGCAGTATTTTTAATGATTGCACTTTTATTCAATCATATTCAAGAAAGAAAAATTGGCACAAAAGTAAATATTGTTTTTATTGTTTGCTTATTGACCACCTTTTCTACCACGGGATTTCTTGCTTTTTTTGTTTTCATTTTTTACCTCAATTTAGATTTAATTAGAAAAAATATATTTTATACAATTGTATTTAGTGGAGTGCTTTTTTCATCCTATTATATTTATGAAAATACACTCTTTCTAAAGGACAAAATTACGGAAAATATTTCTTTGGCAGATGAAACGACTACCTCGCGTTTTGGAAGTGCAAAGGCGGATTTGGAAGAATTTTATAGAAGCCCAATTGTAGGACTTGGTAGAGCTGGTGCAAAAGATGGTTTTGTTTCAGCTTCAAACTTTACAGTTGAAAATCATCGTAATAATGGTGTCTTTAATCTGTTGGCAACATATGGTTTACCTTTAACTTTAATCTATTTTTATTTAATATTTAACACATTTTTTAGAATTGAAACAGCATATAATATTTCGAAATATTATCCTTGGGCGGCATTTATAATTATTTTGATATTAGGTTTTTCTCAAGGTTTATTTTTAAAACCTTTCTTTTATGCCTTTTTATTTTTGCCTCCAGTTTTAACAAATAAAAGAAAATACACTTTTTGAAAATTTCAGTAATAATACCCACTTTTAATCGTTGCTTATTCTTAAAAAAAATAGGGCAATGCATTCAGCAACAATTACTACCACCTAATATTTCATTAGAAGTAATTATAGTTGTTGATGGCTCTACTGATGGAACTATTGAAATGCTTCAAAATGAGTTTCCTAATTACCACATTATTTTGGGCAATGGCAATTGGTGGTGGACCAAATGCATGAATGAGGGGTTTAAAAAAGCAAGCACCTTATCTGTTGATTTTGTATTGGTTTTAAATGATGACACAGAAATAAAACCAGAATACATTTCAACACTTTGGGAAGATTACCAGACCTTGCCAAAAGATTCCATTTTAGGATCTGCATCGATTAGTATTGAGCCAAAAGATTTAATTGATTCTGCAGGTACTAAAAACCTTAATTTTTGGCTTATGAAAGCAATTCCATACTTGCCAAATCTTACACCTTTGTTTCAAGAATTTAAAGGTGTGCATCCAACTTGGACAATGAATGGGAGAGGTTCACTTTTCCCCATTAATATTTTTGAAAAAATTGGTATGTATGATGAGAAATTATTGCAATATGGGAGTGACGATGAATTCGCTATACGCGCCCGTAAGTTTGGTTTACCAGTATATATTTCATGGAATGCAAGGGTATATAATCATTTAATGATGACTTCGGAAGGTACCGCATTCAGAAAGGATAGTTTTTGGAAATTTGTAAAAAGTTTTTTTAATCCCTATTCAGTAAACTCTATAAAAAAAAGTTCCTATATCTATTGGAAACATGGTATTAAAGTATTGATTCCAATATTTATTATTTTTGTTTTTCTTGGAACAACAAAAGCTTACTTTTTTAAATATCGGAGAATGAAATCCAACAAAACAATTATACCTTGAACTATTCAATCATCACAACTGCCAAAAATGAAGAGCAGTATATTTCCAAAACCCTGGCAAGCGTTGTAAAGCAAACAGTGTTGCCTAAAGAATGGATTATTGTTAATGATGGCTCGAATGACAAGACATCAGAAATTATAGATACTTATTCGGTACAATATCCTTGGATAAAAAAAATTGATTTAATAAATTTCAAACCTGAATTAAAATCTACCGGAGGACGGGTAGCTCATGTATTGAATATTGCTTCTAAAACATTAGAAAAAGATTACGATATTATTATTAAACTTGATGCAGATACTGAGTTCGATCATTTGTTTTTTGAACTATTATTAGATGAATTTTGCAAAAACGAAAAACTGGGGATTGCCTCTGGGCATTTGATATTTGCAGGAAAGAAGGAAGTCGTGGATTATAATAGTAATGTAATTCGAGGTGCGGTGCTAGCAATTCGAAAAGAGGTTTTTAATGAAATTAGGGGTTTCTTTGAATCAAAAGGTAGCGGTGAGGATACCTTATTTAGTGTTGCTGCCCGTTTTTATGGTTGGGAAACAAGAACATTCCCTATCTTTTTTATTCATCTAAAACCGGAAGGCGAGCGCCATTCTTTTTTTCATGAATCATACAATACAGGTTTTTACAAAGGATCTATACCCTATCTTTTTATTTATTTTTTGGGAACTCAATTAAAGCACATCTTAAAGAAACCAATCTTCATTGGATCAATTTTGCAGATTTTTGGCTACATTTATTCAAGATGGATTTTAAGATACCGGCCTTTTCCTAAATACATTAAAACACAATTAAATAGGGAACAGAAAATGAAATTTAAAATATAATGTGCGGAATCTGCGGAATCGTAAGATTTGACAAACAAATCGTCCAAGAAGAACCCATTCTTAAAATGATGCTGTTGATGAAGCACCGTGGTCCGGATGATGAAGGGATTTTTATGGATGAAAATGTTGGTTTAGGTTTTGTTCGCTTGAGTATCATTGATCTTTCAGCTGCCGGTCATCAACCCATGCCTTCCAAAGATGGTCGTTATGCAATTGTATTCAACGGAGAAATATACAACTATATAGAATTACGAGAAGAACTACAAAAAGAAGGAGTTCTTTTCAATACAAAAACGGATACAGAAGTATTACTAAATGCATACATACATTGGGGTGAAGATTGCATGCACAGATTTAATGGTATGTGGGCTTTTGCCATTTATGATAAACAAAACAAAAGCATTTTTGCTGCAAGAGATCGTTTTGGTGTGAAACCCTTTTATTATATCCAAACAAAAAAGCAATTTGCCTTTTGTTCTGAGATTCCGTCACTGCTTACAATCCTTGATCAAAAACCAAAACCCAATTACCAAAGCATTTTTGATTTTTTGGTATTCAATAGAACAGATCAAACAGAAAATACATTTTTTGAAGCAGTTAAGAAATTACAACATGGCCATAAACTTCATATTAAAAATAATGAAGTGAGTATTGCAAAATGGTACGACTTAAAAAAGCAGGTTTCAGAAACGGAAGGTTTTAAGAATGCCTTGGAGTATAAAGAGATGTTTTCTTCCTCCATTGGTTTACGTCTACGCAGTGACGTTCCGGTTGGAGTTTGTTTGAGTGGAGGTCTGGATTCTTCAAGTGTTGTCTCTGTTTTACTAAATGATTTTGGCAAGAAAGACATCAATACTTTTTCGGCAGTATATCAAAAAGATCAAATTGGTGATGAAACGGAGTTTATTCATGAATACAAGCCCTTGCTTGTAAACATGCATTTCACAACACCAACTGCAAAAGGATTTGAAGCAGACTTAAAAGAATTCCTAAGCGCGCATGCAGAACCTATTCCTTCAACAAGTGCTTATGCAGAATACAAAGTAATGGAATTGGCGAAGAAAAATATTGTGGTTTCAATGGGTGGCCAAGGTGCAGACGAACAATTGGCAGGATACCATTATTTCTTTGGTTTTTATTTCAAGGATTTATTCAAGCGTGCAAGAATTGGGAAATTGAGTACAGAACTATTTCAATATCTGAATAAGCACCGCAGTCTGTTTGGGTTCAAATCATTTGTGTATTTCATGTTACCGGAGCGCTTGCGTACAAAACTACGGGTGAATGAAAAAAATTATTTGAATTCAAATTTCATCACGCAATATCAAGACAAAAATTCCATCGCCGGGAATCTATATGGCTCGGGAAGTTTGAAAAACGCCTTGTCGGATCATTTTGAATATAAGTTGGAGCATTTGCTGAAATGGGAAGATCGCAATTCCATGCACTTTTCCATTGAGTCACGTGTGCCTTTTTTAGATTATCGTTTGGTGGAAAAAACCTTGGCCACTTCCAGCGATTGGGTGATTAGGAAAGGAATGACCAAGTATATTTTGCGGGAAGCCATGAAAGGAATTTTACCCGAAAAAATTAGAATGCGAAGGGATAAAGTTGGTTATGGTACACCGGAGGATGAATGGTTTCGTGAACCTGCCTGGCAAAAAATTATTAAGGAAATTTTAAATAGTGAATCGTTCAAGAACAGAAAGATTGTAAATCCTGCAAAGGCGGTTTCGCAATTTGAAAAACATGTAAGCGGGAAAATTAATATTTCAAAAGAGATATGGAAATGGATTCATTTGGAATTATGGTTCAGGGAGTTTATTGATGAAAATAAATCTTCTTCAACTGAAAGTAAAAGATGCAGTCTCGGAATTTGGGATCATACCATACCGGGAATAAAATTTGATGAGCAAAGTGTTTCCAATTATGCTATTATCCAACAAAACCTCATGAAAGATTTTCCGCTTGGAGAAAAGGGCATGAAGGATTGGGAAAATAATGTTGAAAAAATAAAAAATGAAGGCAAGGGAAAGGCATATGATTGTATTATAGGTGTTAGCGGAGGAACCGACAGTTCTTATCTGCTTCATTTGGCAAAAGAATATGGTTTACGGCCATTGGCTGTTAACCTCGATAATGGATGGAGTTCTGATATTGCATTGAAGAATATCAGAAAAATGACTTCTGCACTTAATATCGATTTGGAAACCTACGTAATCAATTATGAAGAAATAAAGGATATTTTGCGATCTTATTTGAGAGCAGGTTTACCTTGGATTGACAATCCTACGGATCAGGCCATCCAGGCGATTCTGTATAAATTTGCCAAGCAACAACGTGTAAAAACAATTTTGATCGGAACAGATTTTAGATCGGAGGGAAAACAACCCACCGAATGGACCTATAGTGATCGCAAACAACTGAAATTTGTTCAAAAACAATTTGGGTCAGAAAAATTGAAAACGTACCCAATGATTTCTCTTTTCAACAAAGCATACCTCGGGTATTTAAAAGGAATCAAATTCCAATCGCCATTTAATTATCTTTCCTATAATAAACAGGCAGCGCAAAAATTATTGATTGAAAAGTATGCTTGGGAATATTATGGAGAACATCATCATGAAAATTTATTTACAAAATGGACTATTGGATATTGGATGTATGAAAAATTTGGAATCGACAAACGCTTGATTACTTATTCTGCTCAAGTATTGAATGGAATTATCACACGTGATGAAGCCTTAGCAATTGTTTCTAAGAAACCCTACGATGATTCCAAAATCGAATCAGAAACAAATTATGTCTTGAAAAAACTTGGAATTGAAAAAACAGAATACGATAAAATATGGAATTCCCCCAACAAATCTTTTAGAGACTATCCTTCCCATTATCCTTTAATTCTAAAGTTTATGAAATTGATTAAACCAATTGCATCAAAAGTATTAAGTACCAAACCGAAAATGTTCTATGAAATGGAACAAAGGGATGACAATACAATCAGTAAATAGAGCATATGGAGCGCATCGTCATTGTTGATTATGGAATGGGCAACTTAAGGTCTGTGCAAAAAAAAATAGAGAATATTGGAGGAAAAGGAATTCTATCCTCCGACAAAGAAGAAATTTCAAATGCTGCAAAAATCATATTGCCAGGCGTAGGTCATTTTAAGAGTGCTGTAAATAAATTAAAGGAAAAGGGCCTTTGGGATATTTTAAATAAAAAAGCTTTAGTTAATAAAACACCCATACTTGGTATTTGTTTAGGAATGCAATTAATGGCAAAACATAGCGAAGAAGGAGATGTGGATGGTTTCGGATGGTTTGATGCTACTGTGGTAAAGTTTCAGGTAAGCGATAAACTCAAATTCAAAATCCCTCACATTGGATGGAACCAAACGATTGTGAAGCGGGAAAACGATTTGCTGAAAGGCATTGAAGAAGATGCAAATTACTATTTTGTGCATTCCTACTATATAAAGTGCAATGATCAAAAAGATATTTTGGCAAATACGATTTATGATTGCGAATTTACCTCTGTAATTCAGAAAGAAAATATTTATGGCGTTCAGTTTCATCCGGAGAAAAGTCATGAAACAGGAGAAAGTTTATTGAGAAATTTTATCAATCTCTAAATATGTTCAGGCCAAGAGTCATTCCCGTACTGTTATTGAAAAATCTTGGCTTGGTGAAATCGATACAATTTAAGAATCATCGATATGTTGGCGACCCAATCAATGCGGTGAAGGTATTCAATGACTTAAAAGCGGATGAGTTAATTTTTTTAGATATTTTGGCGAGCAAGGAAAAGAGGAAAATTTCATTGGAGTTTATTAGAAATGTAGGAGATGAAGCAAACATGCCATTTGCAGTCGGAGGTGGCATTCGTACAATAGAAGATATTCGGGAAATAATAAATGCCGGCGCTGAAAAAGTTATTATTAATACCTACGCTTTAGAGAATCCTGATTTTATTAAAGCCGCATCCGAAGAGTTTGGCAGCTCCACAATTGTGGTTTCCATGGATGTAAAAAAGAAATTCTTGGGTAAGGAACAAATATTTTCATTCGGAGGACAACATGCAACAGGTGAAGACCCGGTGGCGTTTGCTCAATTAATGGAAAAAAATGGTGCAGGCGAAATTATTATTACCTCTATTGAAAAAGATGGAATGATGAATGGTTATGATTTGGATTTGATAACGAAAATTTCTGAAGCCGTAACGATACCCGTTGTTGCAAATGGTGGTGCCGGGAAATTGGCGCATTTTAAGGAAGCTGTCAACGTTGCATATGCATCAGCAGTTGCAGCAGGATCTTTATTTGTATATCATGGTCCTCGGAAAGCAGTATTGGTAAATTACCCGGTGCAAAATGAATTACAAAATCTTTTTGAATGAAAATTTTTATTGACATAGGCCATCCTGCACACGTTCATTATTTCAGGAATTTCATAAAAATAATGGAATCAAAAGGGCATACTTTTTTCATTTCTTCCAGAGAGAAGGAATGTACTTCAGAACTTCTTCAAAGTTATGACTTGCCTTTTTTTTCAAGGGGTAAAGGGAAAAATGGAATAATCGGAAAATTACTTTATATGCTAAAAGCCGATTATATCCTTTATAAAAAAGCTCTTAAATTTAAACCGGATTATTTTTTAAGTTTTGGATCTCCCTATGCAGCACAGGTTTCGTGGCTGCTGCAAAAACCGCATATTGCATGTGATGATACTGAACATGTTAAGTTTTCAAGAATGCTTTACAAACCCTTTACAAAAGTTGTTTTCACGCCATTCGGCTATTTAAAAAATCTTGGTACTAAACAAATTTCTTTTAATTCGTTTATGGAGTTGTGTTCTCTACACCCCAATTATTACAGCCCGGATTCTTCCATATATAATATTCTTGGAATAACTCAAAACGAACCCTACATTATGCTAAGATTCGTTTCATGGAATGCTAATCATGACATTGGGGAGGTAGGGTTAAATTTGGAAACAAAAATGACTCTTGTAAATATGCTGAAACAAAAATTCAAAATTTTTATTTCTTCCGAAGGAGAATTACCTGAAGGGCTAAAACAATATAAAATTAAAATACCGGTTCAAAGAATGCATGATGCACTTGCATTTTCTACTTTATTTATTGGCGAAGGAGCTACGATGGCATCTGAATGCGCCATGTTGGGTATTCCAGCTATTTATGTTAATTCACTCGATGCAGGTACATTGCAAGCTCAAGAGAAATTTGGGCTTATATTTGGTTTTAGGAATTCTGTTGGTGTTATAGAAAAAGCAAAGGAATTAATTGCAAATGAAAATTTAAGAGCTGAATTTAAAATAAAGAGAGATAAAATGCTCTCTAAAATGATAGATCCAACAGAGATGCTCGTCAATTATTTTGAAAATTATCAAAATGCTACGAAAACAATAAAATAATTTAAGCCAGATTTATTTATGTTAATTAAAAAAGTGAAAATTCCATTTAAAACAATCGCAACTATTGGATTATTGCCATCTTTTATCAAAAAAGTAATTTATAGAGCTAAGGGATACAAAATTGGTAAAAATGTTTCTATTGGTTTTGGCAGTGTAATTATTGGAAAAAAAATAATGATTGAGGATCATGTTAAAATAGGCTTGCTCACTATTATTAGAGGAGAAGAAATATTAATTGAACGATATGCAACAATCGGTTCTTTTACAGTTATTGATACGGGGAAGGTTCGCATTGGGGAAGATGCACGTATCAATGAACAAGTGATTATCGGAGGAATGAAAACACCACAATCAAGTTTTGATATGGGCAAACGAACTATTGTGATGGAATATTCATTTATCAATACAACTATGCCGGTAACTATTGGAGACGATTCCGGTATTGGCGGTCACTGTCTATTATTTACTCATGGTTCATGGCTCAATCAGTTAGATGGTTTCCCTGTCACATTTGCGCCAATAACATTAGGAAAAAAAGTTTGGCTACCTTGGCGCGTTTTTATTATGCCTGGGGTAACAATCGGTGATGAAGTAGTAATAGGCGCAAATTCATTAATTTCATCAAACTTACCTTCTAATGTTTTGGCAGCAGGTTCACCGGCCAAAATATTAAAAGAAAATTATCCGCCAAAAATTACAGAGGAAAAAAGGCTTGAAATAATAAATTTAATTTTTAACGAATTCGTTACTTATTTAGAGTATAATCAAATTAAGACAGAAAGAAAAAATATTAAAGAAGGTGCTATTTTGTTTGTAAAGAAAAAAAAGAAAGATTACTGTTTGGTTTATTTAAATGAAATGCCGGATAAAGATATTTTACCAAAAAAAATCGACTCATTGGTAATTGATACTAAAAACGAAAATTCAATTGCCGCTGCTATGATCTTAAACCTTCAAACTAAAACACGAATCGGGAGTACAGCATTAGGTGAGGAATTTGCAAAATACTTGTCACGCCATGGTATCAGGTTAGATAGGTTAGATTAATAATAAAATGGATTTTACCTTAATAAAATACAAAGAATTTTTAACAGTATTAATAAATCAAGGTTTTGCTTTCCAAACTTTTGAAAATTTTCTTCAATCACCAAAAGAAAAAAGCATCGTATTAAGGCATGATGTTGATTTGTTACCAAACAATTCTTTAGCATTTGCTAAAATACAAGCGGAAAATAGTATTAAAGGTTCCTATTACTTCAGAGCTGTTCCGGAAAGTTGGGATGTACATGTGATAAAAGAAATAGCGTCTTTAGGCCATGAGATCGGTTATCATTACGAATGTCTAACAACATGTAATGGCAATTTTGAAGAAGCAATTAAGGATTTTGAGCATAATCTAATTGAGTTGCGAAAGTTGAGTGCTGTTTCCACCATTTGCATGCATGGCAGTCCAATGTCAAAATATGATTCAAAGGATTTGTGGAAAAAATATAATTACAAGGACTTTAAAATTATTGGCGAGCCATATTTTGATGTGGATTTTAAAAAGATGTTCTATTTAACAGATACAGGGAGAAGATGGGACGGTGAGAAGGTTAGTGTAAGGGATAAAGTAAATTCCGGATACGATTTGTCTTTTAACAGAACCGATGAAATTATAGATGCCGCAAATAATGGTCAATTACCAAATCAAATTATGTTCACCTTCCATCCCCAGCGCTGGACGGATAACAAAACTCTTTGGTACAAAGAACTTGTTGTCCAGAATTTAAAAAATCAGGTGAAGCGTTTTTTGGTTAAGTAAGATTTCAAATCATGTTCAACAAAAAAATCATTCTCTACTTTTTAATTTTTTATGCACTCTGCATAGTCATTCTTTGCATCGCCCCCCTAAACACAAAAAGCGAACTGAATCATTTCAACATTATTGGTTTCCGAGCCGATCATTTTTTTCACAGCTTACTATTTACACCATTCTTACCCATCATCTGGTTTGGCAATATGGATAGAGGAAACAAGAAAAGATTATTCCTCTTGATCGGTTTGGGTTTCCTGTTTGCAATTTCAGCCGAGATGCTGCAGCTTTTTATTCCTTACCGCAGTTTTACTTTTAATGATGTTATGGCCAATTGTATTGGAGTTGCTCTTGGTAGTTTTGTGTTCTTGATTAGAAGGGGAAAATTAATTAAGGAATAGCAAATCCGCTAAGGCTAGAAAATGTTGTGGGTTAAAGAGTTTGTTATTCAGAATTTAAAAAATGCGCTGAAGAGGTTTTTGGTCAAGTAATAAGGAGTCAAATATTGTTCAAGTGGCTGGGCTTTCTTTATTTGTAAGCTTGAATTAATACTTCTGTCGGAATTTTTAAACTGTCATGTAAAAGTCGAATCATTTCCAG